>Ga0315293_10000159_pt1 | contig 57756 bp, 74 predicted proteins | sample YL17G13_20_MG_FD_203071 | JGI IMG/M metagenome (GOLD analysis project Ga0315293, IMG submission 203071) | Sediment microbial communities from Yellowstone Lake, YNP, Wyoming, USA - YL17G13_20 | ecosystem: Environmental > Aquatic > Freshwater > Lake > Sediment | place: USA: Wyoming | collected... | reverse complement strand
CCGACACCGAATGGCCGTTCACGTTCGAGTCTCACGGCCTCGACAAATACGGGCGGTGGCTCGGCGTCCTCACCGCCGTCGACGACTCACACGCCCTCAACGACGACCTCGTCACCTTCGGCCAAGCGATCCCCTACTGGCCGTAACCAGAGTTGCGACCAGCGAGATCCGCCTCGAACAACGCGACCGTCACCCGCCAATGCTCGTCGGCCTCAGCGTCAGTCATCGGCGACGCCACGAACAACCGCGGTGCCTCGTCGGCGTCGCCCCGGATTTCATCAGCGACCAGCCCGGCCGCCCCGAACGGGAGCTTCGGCAACGCCGTCGCCGCGACCGGACCCGAACCCCGGTAGTTGATCGCCGACGTCGGAGGGGAACTCCCGTTGACCGTCGCGACCCAAACCTTCACCGCCTCGTCACCGCCGCTCAGGTACAACCTCGCGGCCTGCCGGGCGACAGCCTTGGTGGGGTGAACGAACTCGCGGCCGTCCGGGCACACGATCACCCAACAGCTTTCGGCCGCTGTCGTGTTGCCGACCGAGTCGGTGAACCAACCGTGCGGGGTCTGGCCGATCCGGCAGACGGTCCCGTTGATACGGAGGATTTCAGTGGACTGTACGGGTGTGCTCATCGTTGTTGCTCCCTGCTGGGGGTGGACAACAACCACCGTATCGTATCGCCTCGCTATTCGCAACCTGTCAATGGGGAATCTTCCCCAACACCACTGAGTCAAACGACCCAAGGTCGTCGGCGCTCAGTCCACGACCAGCAGCACCGCAGCGAAACGGTCGCCACCCAACCCCGACCGGCACACATCACACGACGACCACGAGAACCCCGCGTCATCGCCGACCACCACCACCCCGCCACACGCGGCGAGAGCCGCCGATACCTCGGCGGCCCGCTCAACACCCATCCCCGAGAAGTCATCGTTCGCGGCGGCGATCGCGCAGTCCACACAGATTTCAATGGCGTACGACTCGTCAACACCGACCGAACTCGCACGGTCAGCGTCGACCTTCAGAGCGTCGACCCGGGCCTGCAAACTCACGATCAACCCCTCCAGCACCGCCCGGGCCTCAGCCACCGTCATCGGAGCCACAGCGTCATCGACACCGTCGAGGAGGATGTCAGCGACATCAAGGATCGAAGTCATCGGATCACCTCGCCGAACGGCTTGGGATCGAAGTAGAGGTCCCGCTCAACCGGCTGGCGGAACGTCGCCCCGTTCGGCCCGATGGCCGTGGCGACCGTTGACACGGCCAGCTCGATCAAGTCGATGTAGCCCCACTCGGCGCACCGGTCGTCGCCGAGGTTGGCGAACCCGAACGCCTGAAACGTCTCCGGGTCGATCTCGGTGATGTACCAATCGCACGCACCGACGAAGTAGTGGAGGTGAACGATCTGGTCAGCGGTGTCGACCTGCTCCGTTGCGTACAGCCGGGGGATCTTCGCCAACTCAGCCTTCGGTGGTTGGAACCGGTGGCCCCTTCGGACGTCGGCTTGGCGGACCCGAGGGTCGAGCCTCAGATCAAGTGGCTTCACTGCGACAGGCTTCATGGTGGTGCTCCTTGTGTTTGTCCTACAACCTCATTGTATCGAGTGCCAATACATTTGGCAACTCGGGTTCAGAGCGACGACATCACGTCATCAAGCTCCACGAGCGCAGCGTGGTACTCGGCATCGCGCACCTGCTGCGCTCGGGCGATGGCGACACGCAGCGTCCGCTCAGCGGCTTCGAGGCGAGCGTCATACGCGAGGACCGCGGCCTCCTCGACCTCATCGGCGGAGCGGGCGGTCATCGGTCGAACACGATCGACGAGGGGAGGAACCCGATCTCGTGGCCGTTGACCGGGCCGGGTGAGACGACGTAGCCGGTACCCGGCATGTCGATCGTCTCGACATCGCTGACGTACTGGCGAGCCGGGTCGACGACGATGATCTTGAAGATCGAGCTGCCGTTCGCGGCGATGGCCGAATCGGAGAAGTTCGTGTCGGCGATGTCGACAGTGAGGACGTCGCCCTTGGTGGCGAACTCGGTGCGAACCATGTTTGCGACTTGGTCACTCATCGGTCGCTCCTTTCCGAGGGGACACTTTCCCCTACAACCCCAGTTTAGCGTATAGTCGAGCTAGTCGCAACTCCAGCTTGGTTGCCTTCACACCACGATCAACAACCCGGCTGCACGCCCGGAACCCACGAATCGCCGCCTTCACCGCCGGAGGGCGCGGCTGGCGCGGTGGCACCGACATGTCCTTCATCGCCCACCCGCCTCGACATGGACCGTCTGGTACCTCGCCCGGCCGACCAGCTTGGCGTACAACGCCTCGATGTCATCCGCGTTCAAGTCCTGACCCGTCGCCCGCAGGACCTTGGCATACACCTCCAACGAAGCGAGGACCTCAACACCATCCTCGACATCGAGCAACAGCCACACCTCGGATTTCACGAGACCGCACAAGTATTCGACGTCCATCGTCACACCCCTCACGTCCGGTCGGCGTCGCGGGCGGTGCGCCCACGAGCAGCGTGCTTGTTCGACGGAGTCGAGAACCGCACCGAACGATTCGGGTTGAACTGGCCCGGGCGACCCGAGCCGTTCGCCGCCTTGCGCGCAGCGTCACGCACACCAGCGGTGGAAGCGCCTGTCTTGGATTTCATGCGTCGTCCTCCAACCAGTAGTTGAACCCGATCCAACACTCATTGACGCACAGCCGGTTGGCGAGCGTCACGAACCCGACACGAGCCTCGGTGTCCCACACCTCGCTGTGACCGGTCTCCTCGACCCACTCCCGGGCTGTGCGGATCGCGTCGCCCAGTTGGATGCGCTTCAGTTCTCCGGCCTCCACGGCCCGCTCAATCCGGTGCCACGCCTGCCAGCACGCCCGGTTGCCTTCCGGCGTATACATGGCGAACGGCTCTTGGATCTTCTCTGCGATGATCCGACCGTTCACGTCATCGGCCCCAAAGAGCACGTCGAACGCAAACTGGTCGGAGCTGTTCTTCTTGGTCATTGTGGTGCTCCTTGTTTGGTGGGGTTGTAGGCGGCGGTGAAGGCTTTGGCAGCGGCGCTCTGAGCGTCCAGAGCTGCGTGGTACACAGCGAGCAGCGCCGGGTGGTCGGGGGTGCCGTACGTTCCCTTCAACGCCTGCTTCGCGTGGAAGCTGGCGAGACCGGCGAGGTGGTACGTCTCTCCCGCTGCTTTCTGAACCGGGGTGATCGGTGCGTACTGGGTGGTCATTGGTGGTGCTCCTTGTGCTTGTCCTACAACTTCATTGTAGTTGGTCGCTATGCGTTACGCAACCCCGTATGGGCCGAACGGACTGGGACCCGGCGGGTCGAACGGGCTGGGACCCGAGAGCATCGCTGCCATCGTCGGGGCCATCTCGGCGAACTCGGCGACGCTCATACCCGGCGTCGACAGGATTTCGCTCTTGGCCTCCCGCTCCATCTGGACATACCGCAGAGACGTGATCGGTGGGACGGTCGGGGCGAAGATCATGCCGCCACCGCCAGAGCGAACCGCTCGATGATCGCTGCGTGGATCGGCGTCTTGGCCGTCGGCTCGTGGTTCTTGGCGAACACCATCTTGTTGTCGGGGGTGATGATGACGTCGAAGATGGCTTTGGCCGTCTCGTAGCTGGCCCGGGTGAACGTCTGGTGAGTGCGGGTCAGAAACTCTTGGGGAGCGTAGAACCTGTCTGCTGCAAGCTTCATCGTTGCCTTTCCGAGGGACCCTTTCCCTACAACCTCATTGTATAGGGTCACGCTACGATAAGCAACTCAGAAGGGAGTCTCCCGAGGCGGCGGCGTGTTGTCGAACGTGCCAGTCGGGAACACCCCCGCCCACGGCCACACCCCACCATCACGGTCGATCCGCTCCGGCCACTCGTTCGGCAACCGGTCCCCGCGGAACCTCCCCAACTTGAACGAGTCCTCCCGCTCCGGCATCACCTCGAACCCGATCCCCAACTCCGGCCACCGCTGCCACAACACCGACCCGTGCGGACGCATCACCCGCTTCACCCCACCGCCCCCATGCGGGGCGTGATGCTCCAACAGCAACGCGAACCCGTACCTGATCCGCAGATCATCAAGGACCCCCTGCACCTTGCGAGTCGACGTCTCCTCGTCGTCCTTGCCCGTCGCCGAATAGCACTTGTAGACCGGGCCGAGACACACCAGATCCGGGCGCGCAACCCTCAACACCTGCTCCAACTCGATCCGGTCCAACCGGCGCGACAAGTCGATCCCCGCCGGTCTCCGCCACAACCAGCAACGATCCGCGTCCCAACCCTCAACCTCACCTGCACGTCGAGCCATCGGCGCGCACACCGACTCGATCGACTCGTCCGGGTTCTCCAGATCCACCACCAACGTCCGCACCGCCGGGATCGGCCGATGAGTGAACGGATGCAACCCCGCCGACGCGCTGATCGCCACCTGCCGCAACAGGACGCTGTTATGCGTGCGGACCATCGACCGTCCCGCCAAAAAGATCCCATCAAGATTGGCGACCTGAATACAGCGGACAGGGACCGACGCGACCGGCTCAACCGAAGCCACATAACGATCAACGGACCGTCGGTGACATGAGCCGACAAGGACTTCCTGCTTGCGAGACAACCCGAACACAGGACGATCAGGCGTGAACCCGATTCGGCAGCGACGACCGACGACCCGACCGTACAGCGTGGCGTCCGACCAACGGACCGACGGGCGGAACCCAAGCGAACGAATCAGCTCGATAGCCCCCGCCGCCAGCACCGGATCGCAAAGAGTCAACTCGACCCTGTTGCGATTCGCAGACCCATCGGCATCGAGAAGCCCCGCCAGAAGTGCCTCCCGTTGTCCCACCGACGCCCGCAAGTAAGCCGGAGGAACGTGCTTGTTGCGGAGAAGTCCTACCCCTCGAAGAACCGAAGCGAACGACGCACGCGAAGATGTCCGTTGACGCACTCTCCCCAAGTCCGCTCGCAAAGCACCCCGGCCGACCCCAACCCGCCGCTCTGCCGCTCGCGTTGAAACGCCAGAGCCAACCAGCACGCGAGCCGACTCCAAGCGGACGTCGTCGTCAGCCTGACGATGGATCTTCCAGTGGAGACCGTCTCTCGAATCAGCTTGCCATCCAGCCGACCGGATACGTTCGATGACCGCATCGTCGACGTTGGTGACTTCGCCCGTCCGAGAAGTACCATCGCCGAGCCAGACACCGAGCAGATATGGGTCGATCGGCAACTCCACGACGGGGAGCGCAAGCGGCGGGCAGCGTTCGATGACGTGGTTGAGGACAACCCCGCCCCGAGCGTAAACGGAGCGAGCTAGTTCTGCGGTGGTGCGTTCGACTTGGTCCCAACGGCCACGTTGACGACCGGCGTAGTCGACAGTGACCCACCGATGCTCAGCGTCAGCGACGATCTCCTCGCCGTCGGAAAACCTGACCTTGAAACAAGGGCGGTCGTTCATGGCGGGAGTCACGGCGACTACGGAAGTCGGACGGCCATCTCCGGCGAACACGATGTCGCCGGATCGGATTTCCCCCATGCGAGTCCAGCCCCCCGGCGTCGGGATCGGGGTGTCCACATCAAGTGCTTTGCCGACGCCTTCCGCTGCGACGACCATGACCCGCCAACCCCGGCGCAACATCCCCGGCACCGCCCACGGCGCGTGCTCAGTCACCGGGCGGTCCAAAAACTCCGACAACGTCGACAGCTCCGACGGGATCTCCGACGGGATTTCAGCTTCCATCGAAGCGAGCTGCTCAGTGAACCGGTCACGCTGCTCGCCCGGGGTGCCAACCATCGACATCGCCGCGTCAGCCGCAGCACGATGCACCGCGACGAGCTGGCGGTACTGGCTCATCTCCAACACGATGTGCGCGTACCGCTTCGCGTTCGACGTCGCCGGTGTGCCCGCCTGCAACTCGATCAACTTCCCCGGGCCACCCGCCGCGTCGAGGACACCCTTGCGCCGCAGGACGTCCGCCACGGCCACCGGATCATGAGGAGACCCCTCCACCCACAACCCGGTGACCGCAGCGAAAATGTGCTGGCTTCCGACCCCGTAGAAGTCCGACGCCTGCAAGATTTCGTTCCCGATCTCAGCCGCCCCCGGCGACAACAGCATCGCCCCCAACAGCGCGTCCTCCGCCGCAGCGTCGAACGGCGGTAACTGCCCGCTCACACCCCTTCGCCGAGCTGAAGCGTCAAGCTCAGATCCGATTGCAACATGTCCTGCCACCACGCCTTGCGAGCGTTGCGGTACGCCCGGAGGAACTCGTCCTGCCGTGCGCCCATCCCGACCGTGCGGAACGCCATCTCGACCACCGGGTCAACCGCAGGCTTCGTCAGCCCCGACACCCATTGCCGTTGCTCCGCCCAGTAGTCCAACTCGCCCCACTGCGCCGCCGCTGTCGCGTCGTCGATCACGTCAGCCGAGTGCTCGATGACTTGGCGTCGGATCGCCGCGATCGTCGGCCGGAACTCCGACGTCCGACCCAACGTCGCTATCGCCCCGAACAACTTGTCCGCCGGGATGTCGGCGAGACCATCCGCGTACACCGCCACCGTCTCCGGCTCGATCGCCCCCGGCCACGCAGTCCGCAGGTACTCCAACGCTTTCCCCCTCGAATCATTGCTCACAGTGTCGTCAGTCCTTCCGGTAGTTGACCTGATTGCCCCCTAGAGCGCCCCGTAGCAGCCGGGATCTCTCGGGCGGTGGTGGTGAGGGCCTTCGACCCGTTCGACCCGTTAGCGGCCCTCTGGCGAGGAGCAGCGGGAGAATCGAACATCTCGCGGATCATCTCCAGATCCTCACCCAACCGCGAACGCTTCCGCTTCGGCAACGGCGCAAGGTCATCATCCCAACCGTCACGGTTCAACCACGTCGCCGGATGAGGAACGAACTGCGCCTCGTCGATCTCAGCCCACCGGGCAGCGTGCCGGGCCAACCCCGCCATGATCGGAGCAGCAGTCCCCGTCCGCATCAACGCCTTCTGAAACGCAGCGGTCGCCGGAGGCTTGCCGATCTTGCGCGGGTACGCCGACCAGAACTCGGCGAACAGCGCCGGGAACTTCTCAGCCAAGGTCCCGTTCGGTGATGGCTTCGGTTCGCGTCGCTTCCTCGGTTTCTTCGCCGCGGGATTTCGCAGTGATGGCGAAGTGATCTCCACCGGTTCGTCAGAACCGGCCGACGGTGGTCGCGCGCGTTTTGGTTTCACCACCGACTGAGAGAGTGTTTTACTGACGTCCTCACTGACGTCCTCACTGACGTCCTCTTGACCGGGACTCTCCGTCCCGGTATTCACGCGCTTACGATCCCGGTATTCACGCGGTTTAGATCCCGGTATTCGCTTCCCGGCGTTCGGAACACCGGGACTCTCGATCCCGGGACTCTCGATCCCGGTATTCTCGATCCCGGTATTCTCGATCCCGGTATTCATGGTCCCGATGGTCGCCGAGTAGAACACCCGGGTACCCCCGGCGACGCCTCGCCGCTCCGTCGTGCAGGTCAGCCAACCGGCCTCGCGGAGCTTCCGCAAATGGCGTCGGGTGCCGTCGTAGCTCATCGAACTTTCCTCAGCGAGCGTCTCGATGGACGGGAAGCAGGAACCGCCCTTCTCGTTCATGTGGAGGCTCAGCGCCATCGCCACACACTTCGTCGTGGTGCTGAGGTTCGACTCGGCTGACATGATCGCCCCACGCCACGAGAACAACGGCGACAACTCCGAACGACCGCTCATGGACGGATCACCTCAATCATCGGTTTACCCGACGACGGCTTATCCAACGACGGTGAATCCAACGATCCGCCCGTGCTGATCGTTGGATTGTCCGTCGCCGTCACGACAGGCTGCCTTCCCTGTCGCGACTCCCAGTGCTACAGTATCCGACCATAGGGTCTCCTTTTCCCGGGCGTCTAAACTCGGGAGACTCTGGATCGGTGCCAGCCTTACAGGGCTGGCCCGATCTTTTTTTGGGGTGAAGTGCCGCCTCCCCGTGGGGAGAACGATGACCCTATCCGATCGGCGATACCGCGCGTCGGATCAGACGGAACGTCGGCGCAGACAAGCGATCGCGGCGTCCCAACCCGACGGTCGAAGCACGAACGTCTCCACCGAACAATCGTCGAGAGCTTCCAACCAGTCGACCTGATCGTCGGTCAGCTTCCCCGTTTCCTTCTTCACCTCGACCGCCATCACCCGACCCGTCGCCGGGTGGCAGAGGAACACGTCAGGCCAACCCTTGCAGTCGGCGTCGCCGACGATTTCGACACGGCCGCCACGGTTCACCATCCGACGCGAGTCCGAGATGTGCATGACCTTCCAACCGAGGAGACGGGCGGCGTCCATGAAGTTCGTCATCAAGTCGCGCTCGGGCACAGACCGGTCGAGGCGCTGTCGGTCCGTCAACCGTGCTGCCATACACCACACCGTACATCGACAGGTGTGAATACGGAAGGTCAGGTTGACCGGCGGAGGAACCCGGCCTCGTACGCCCACGCCGGGTTCGCGTGAACGAAGTCGTGGCAACCCGAGCACAAGCTCACAAGGTTGTCCGCCTCGTCACGGCCTCCCTGAGACCGGCGCAACATGTGATGGGCGTGCTCGGCCCGCCCGGTGCATCGAGGCGAACACAACGCCACGCACTCGCCGCGGTCCCGGTCGAACACCGCCAACCGCAGCGCCGCCCACCCCCGGTCGGCCTCGACCCGACCCGCCGACTTCGACGCCAACCGACCGGTACGCACCGGCCCCGCACCACGGGAGAGGGAATCGGAACGTCGCATCGGACCGGATCGCTTCACACCCCGACGGTAGTCAAGTCGTGAACCCCGTACCGAACACCGCCCGGGCACCGCACCCCAAGCACATCCCGATCCAATGACCATCGCCGTCCTCGACGAACGTGTAGTAGTCGCCGACGTCGAAGTCCTCCTCACACCCGAAGCACGACACCGACTCACCAAGGTTGACGCGAAACAGGTTCGTCACCTCCGGGCACTCCGGGGTGTGCGTCCCGGTGTGGACGTTCGCCCAGCATCCGGGGCAGTGATCGTCGCACGCCCGGCGGGCACACACCTCGCACAGCGGTTGCGACGAAGGGTGAGCGTGCCGGGCGGCACCAACGGTAGGAGGGATCTGGTGGCGCGACCGCCGTCGGCGGGACGTCACTTGACTGATCTGAGACGGTGACAGTTCACAGCGGACCACTCGTCGAGCTTCGAGCCGAGCAAGGATTTCAACGAAGGCCCCCGCGACGTAACCGAGAACCTTCCCCATCCAATCCACCAGCCACCATCCCCCCGGTGTCTGAGCTTCACCGTCAGGTCGGCGGGGCTTCGGGGACCGAACCGAGACCGAAGTTCGCGGTCAACCCCGATCCCGGGGGACCGCCGGGGCCGATGGCTTTCCAACCACCGAGGTACGACGCGACGTTGGTAGCGAACGCGATCCCGACTCCGATCACCATGACCTTCCACTCGGGGTGAGTGGTCTGGTTGGAGACGAGCTGGGAGACGACGCCGACGACGGCGGACAGGAACAGGGCGACGATGGCTTTGAGACCGGACGAAGCTTGGAGCTTGGTGATGAGTCCGGTGACGACGGGGATGATCGACCCGCCGATGAAGGAGTAGACGAGCGGGTCGATGTTGAGAGCAGCACTGGCGGACATGGGTCCTCCTCGTTGTGTCGTGAGTTCGACACGTCGACGCTACTGCTGGCACCCGACAAGTTCGGGGACCGGGAGGAACTCGTCCTTCACCCGGTACCGGGTGACTTCCCTGTCAAACCATGACCCGTAATGGTGGGAGTGGGCGACGATCTCGACTTCGACGGTGACCCCGGGGTTGAGCTTCGCGATCGCGGTGCCGAGCATCTTGCTGAGCCTGCGGGCTTCGCTGGTCGAGTAGCCGTACTGGGAAACTTCGGGGACCTCGAACCGTTCGCCGGTGCTGAGGTCGCGGAACAGGACCCGGCTGTACGACGCACCGGTGAAGTTGACTTTGCCGTCGGACCAGACAGCGACCGGGTCGTTGGCTTTGCGGGTGGCGGCAGCTTTGCGGGCCGCTTCGACACGCTTCGGGTTCGACGCTTTCACCGGCTTCGACCCGGGGTCGGACCGTTGAACTTTGCGTGCGTCCATCTCGTCCTGCAACCGGGATGCGATTTCGCCGCCGAGGAACTCGTCGACCATGTCGACGTACAGCTCGCAGAACTGCCAGCCGTGCCCGGCCCAAGTGTCACCGGTGTTCGCATAGTTCTGCGACGTCGCGCAGTGCGCCAGTTCGTGAATGACCACCCACCGCTTGCGAGCTGGAGCGGAGATCCTGATGAGGCCCTTGCCGTAAGCAATGCCACCTCGACCCGCGCTTGTGCCGACGGCGACTTCGATCAGACCCCGGTCCTGCCAGAACTCTGACCGCATGATCTGGTTGGCGTAGCGGACCGTCTCGTCATGGGTGGCGAACTCGACGGGGGTGTGACCGTGGGCCGCCCACTCGGCGGCGTACACCTTGCTCCGTTGGTAGTCGCGGGCTTTCATGCCTGCGCCTTGATGTCGGTGCTACCGAACGCTGACCCGGGGTTGACGACCCGCTGGTCGACGCCGTGGGCGGCGATGTTGGCGAGGGCCTGAGCGGTGGCTGCGGCCTTCGTGGTGAACGGGCCGTTCTGAACGATGCGGCCTGAACGGTCGGTGTAGCGGACGATCCAACGTCGGCGGGGAATGGTCATGGGTGGTGCTCCTTGTGTCTCTCCTACACCATTAGTGTAGCACGGCACACTACAGTTATCAAGTAGGGATTTCGTTGGAAGTCAGGTGACACTTGGGATCTTCGCCCCATAACTGGGGGTTGTGTATCGTGACGAACTACGGTATAATGAAGGTGTGAGAGAAGTGACCACCACCATGACCACCACCACCGACACCGTCACCATCAAGATCCCGAGAGCGTTCTACGACGACCACATCGACCGGGACTGCGGCCAGACCGGCCGCATCGTCCACCGGACGAAGGCGCTCTACACCGTCGAGCTGGACGCCGAAGCCTTCGCCGACCTCAAGTCGGACGCCGTCTACTACAGCACCCCGGCCGACTTCGACCGGTACATGTTCGGACTCTGCATGTCGGCCGCAGCGACCGCCCGTCGGCTCGCCGAGGTGGACCGACCCGCCGAGGTGGACCGGCCCGCAGAGGTGGCAACCGACGCCCCCGACATTCGTGCCGCAGCGTTCGCCGCATACAGGGCAGCAGATGACACGCCCGGCGGTGGTAACGCCGGGGCGATGCTCAGTGTGATCGTCGAGGCGTTCGAGGTGACCCCGGACAGGCGACGCCCGACAGTGTGGGCTGATGGGTGGAACGCTGACCGTTTCGCCCGAGAGTTCGACACCAACCTCCCCGACGAGAACTTCCTCTAACCACAACCACAAGGAGCACCACCATCAACACCTCCACCTACCCCATCAAGATCAAGGCCAGCGCCCACGTCATCGGCTTCTGGCAAGGCTCCGAGGAGGGATCGTACGAGAACCTCGACGGAGCGAGCACCGAGACCCCGCATGTGTTCGAGATCCTCACCCGGCACCGCACCGTCATCGAGATCCGCAACGACGCCGAGGCACTCACCGTTCTGGAGTCCGCCGACTATCAAGGCGAAGGCGGGATATGGGATGAGGACCACCCAACCCATCGGGCCATCGACGAGATCGCCAACAAGATCCTCGGTCACGACATGGCACGGTGAGACCGGTCGACGTCAACCAACTGACGCCGCGTCGAGAGCAGCGATCAACCGCACCCAGCCGACACCGGTCAACCTCTCCGGTTCGTTCGCCCGGAACCACCCCAACATTTCGGTGACCGCACTAACCAGCTCGCCGACCACGTCCGGCTCGACGGCCCGGCGTTTCGCTTTCGTCGTCGACCCGTACGACCCGACGACGGTCGCACCCGGAAACGCTTTCGCCAACGCCGCCGCCAACTCGTCAGCCGTCATGGCGGTGCTTGTCGTTCGACTTGAACACCCCCTCGCGGTGCGCCCACTCGTGCGTACCCCACATCCGGTCGGTGTCCATCACGTCAACGTGAGACCGGGTGAACCCGTGCGCCTCGACCAGATGCTCACACATCGCCGCCCACCCATACGGAAACGGGATCGCCTTCACGCGTCGAAGCCTGTGACTTGACGCAACCCCCGCACCAACGTCTGTTGCGCGGACAGTCGGGCTTGCACCGCGTACAACGCCTTCCCACACGAGTCCGCGGCGGCAGCGCAGATCAGATACGTCCGGTACAACTCCTCCCCCGGGACACCCCGCGCCGACGTCGCCAGCTTCGCCGTCGCCAACCTCACGTCCTCCGACGTCCGCTCCCCCTGATTCGCCACCCGCAGGATCGTCCGATCGCGATGCTCCTCCCACTCGGCTTTCGCCCGGGCCGCGTCCTCGGTCAGATCCGCGTAGTCGACGACCAGCTCGCCGAGGTGGGTGTCGCACGCCAAGATGCGCCGCTCGACTTCCATGAGCGTCGGGATGTCCGGCAACATCTCACCGGTCTCACGGTCGACGTTCGCCCCCGGCTTACGGACCCGACGGTCGACGTGCCGGGACGGGACAGCGGCGTCGCGTTCAGCTTGCGATGGTTCAGCTACCATCCGCCAAGTATAGGCTCACGCTACGACCTGACCATCGGTAGGTGCGCCCGGAGTTCGTTGAGGTCAGCCCGGATGTCAGCGACCTCCCACTGCAACTCGCGGATCATCTTCAACAGGGCGTTCGACCGCTCCAAAGCCATACGAGCGATGTCGGGTTCAGTCTTGCGTTGGCGGCGGTTGGACATATCCATAACCTTCCCACGGGTCACCGCCCAAGGAGCGGACCCGTCCTCGCATGTCGTTGAGTTCGATTCGTAGATTGTGGATTTCGCTGCCGAGCCGATGGATTTCGTGCGTCAAGTTGTCGACCACAAGATCCGACGCTGTGACGTACAGCGCCTTCACTTCCTCGGAGTTCTTTGACCTGTTACCCCACCATGCTATGAGCGCGACAACGATCGCTCCCACCGCCGCACCGACAATGGTTGCCAAAGAAAGGTTCAATCTTCACCGCCTTTCAGGATGTCCTCTGCCTTCTTGTGCTCGCGTAGCACCAACCACGCGAACCACATCCACGGCGGACCCCACCACACGACCAGACCGAAACCCAACATGAACGACGACCACGCACCGGGCAGCACCCAGTCAGTGAGCCGCGCAGCGTACGCGGGGATGTAGAACAGGCTCAACGCCAGCATCGACCGGAAAATGATCTTCAACCATCCCGACGTGACCCGAGACGCCCGCCAGTTCGCGAACCCGCTGACAGCGACCCCGAGGACAGTCAAGATGATGACCGTCCGGTCAACCACAGACATCGGGGCGAGATGAGCAAACACGGCGAACCTCACCCGGGGACTGCCGGGGTTCACAGGTTACCGGGCGAACCTCGACGTCAAGTGGAGGGTCACAGAACCGGGACGAGGATTGAACCTGCGACCAATCCGGGTACCGACGTACCGGTCCACCACGCCATCTCCCCCGCCCGCAACCCGTCCATCGCGATCGTTGTCCGCGCCCGCAGCAGCAGACCGTCAGCGTCGCCAACCAGAATCGGATGATCCCGGTCCAACACCCGCTTCGACGAACCGCAACACCCCATCAGACGCTCTAGGTGTCCGTAGGAGCGTCGTCGCCGTCCGAGGTGGTAACGGTGCCCGGGTCGTCCTCGACAGCCAGAGAGACCGCAGGGGCGTCCGATACGGCCGGGTAAACGTCAGGGAGGGGAACCGGGGTGTACGGCCGGTACTCCTCGACGATCGGTTCAGTCAACGACCGCACCACCGGGACGAGAACGCCTTGCCCGATCAGCACCGCCGTACGCGGGCTGTCCGGCCACGCCTTCACCGCGTTGCGGGGCTGGCCGGGAAGGTTGATCGTGGCGCGGTACTCGTTCATGGAACCCACCGTACCCCGACGGCCCAGCCTCCCGCCTCGCCTTCGCCTCCGCCGCCGCCAACTCCTCAACCGCAACATTTCGTTTCGCCGCCGTCTGCCACAGATGCACAGCGATCGCCGGTGCCCCCGACGGCACATGCCTCCCCAAAGCGTCAACCGGGATCACCCGAGGTTCACGACCGACCCCGTCACCGTTGCAACGATCCAACAGCCGCGCCCCCGACACGTCAGCCGACACCAGATCCGACGGTCCCGCCGCCGCGATCGACGCCAACGCCTCAGCGAGAAACGGGTGACCCGCCGGGAACGCCAACGCGCAACCCTCACGGCGGCCTCGCAGCTCCGCCGTCCAGATTTCATGGGGGACCGAACCGAACAGGTTGTCCAACGGAACCACATCAGAGTCCAACCACAACCCCCCGTACTCGTGAAGCAACCAGTACCGAATGATGTTCGACCGGTGCCGCACCTCATCAACCGGACGGACTTGGCTCACGTCGACCGGGATGTCGGCGACCTCGTCAACCGTCCACTCCTTCACGATCGACTCCGGGTGCATGTTGCGGACCGCCATCCCGATCAACTCCGCGACCGACGACGGTTCACCCTCCCAGTAACGGTGGATCGTCGGGGTTCCCATCAGCTCCCTCCGGGGGTGAGGCACTGATCCATCGTGGCGACAGGGGCGATCCAGTGGATCGAACCGCTCGCGCCTTCGGGGGTCGCGTACCCTAGCAGGCTGGTGCTCGTGCGACCCAAGCCGACACCCGCGGCAGCCCCATGTTGAGTGCGGACCACGAACCGGTCACCCGTGTTCATCGGGACGATCCCGCTGAGCACCGCTGTCCCTTCAAGGTCGCTGTGAGCACTGAACGCACAGTTGTTGACGAACGCACCGGCTGACGTGAACACCGAACCCGTAAAAAAGAGTTCCGGGCCGTCGATCCGCTGCATCCTCATGTTGCTCTTGTACGAGTCGTTGTGGGCGTCGCCCGGTGCGGTGGTGACCACCCCGAGCGGTGCGCCCGTCGCGTCCATCGCCCAACAACTCAACGTGTGAAGGGGATGGAACCAGTGGAGCGCCGAGATGTGAACGGACCCGTACCCCGCAGAGTTGAACGTCACGACACCCTCAGCGTGAAACGTGGCGTAAAGCGCCCCGGCTGCGTCGCGTTCTTCCATCCACACCCATATCGAATCGGCCGGGTCCGTCGCGAAGAACTGGATCGAAGCGGTCAACTCCATGAACCCGTACGACCTGTGCATGAGGCGACCCAAGGTGGGGGTTCTGGTGTCATGGTCGAAGTCGTCGTAGTCGAACACGTTGTCCTCGGTGTCCCACAGGATCTCCGCCGGTGCCACGTTGTTCAACTGGGTGGCGTTCTGCGGCCGGATCAGGACAGCCGCGTAGTACGGGTAGCCCTGCGAGTACGGGATTTCAATGTTGTAGGCGTAGACCCCCGCCGGGCCTGCCACCAAAGCCGACGGCGACACCGTCGCCCCGCCAGCCTCAATCTCCGAACAACACCACTGCACCGTGTATGACGGTCCGAGGACTCCGCTCCCGGCGGCAGCACCGGGGGCGAGCTGCGAGAAACAGTCCACACCGGTGTCACCGGGGCTGACCTGATTGAGTCCCCCGAACGAACCGCGAGCCAGCGGGATACCACCGCGCGACGGGGTGCCGATGATATACGCCCCATGCGGTTTGTCGAAGATCACAGCGACCCGCATCCCCGACGTCAACGACGCCCCCATCAGCGACGCCACCGTGACCGAATGACCCGTCGGGTCGCCGTCCATCGCCACGTCACAGAACGGGACAGCCGACGTCGCCGTAGCAACAATGTTCGTCACCGTCCCGAACTGGATGAAGTCCGTCGGCGCTTCCCGAGACGTCTTTTCGAGGATCGCCCGGGCGATCGTCGGTATGTCACCAAACGTCAGCGGCGCGTCATCGTTGTTGTCACCCAGCACGATCGAACCCTCCCTGAGTCAGCGTATGCGAATGGGAACCGCCCGGCGACAACTTCAAGTTCCAACCGGTCTCCCGGTACATCTCGCCGTCCCATTCGACCGTCTGGAATATGTCGTGACGCGGATCGGCGAACCCGTCGAACTGCACGTTCTTGTACCCCGACCCCGCCGCCGCGGCTTTGGTCGTCGCCATCTGCTGCGCCTGTTCCGTCGAGTTGATCCCCTGCGCCCGTTCCACGTCGACCACCTCGAACCGGCGGTTCTGAACACTGAACGGCAACCTCGCGTCCACCTCGGCAGCAGCGGAGATTTCGCCCTGCGACGGACCTGAGCACGTCACGATGTAGACGTTCGGGGCGGACAACAGGTCGTCATGCTCGACGATGGTGTCGCGAACGACCCGCGAGTTCGTCGACGAATACACATGGTCGGGTGGGTCCGACGCCATGTCCGGCGGTTGACGAAGGATGAGGTACCCGTTGTTGTCGAAGTACGGGGGCAACCACCCCGCCAGCTTCGACAAGTCAGTCAGGATCTTCAACCGTGACTCCCCCGCCGCCCACACCACCGGGTCGGCCACGGTCGCCTGTGAACCCCACGGCAACACAACACTCGTGATCCGAACCTCACCCAAGAGTTCCTCGACCGCAGGGAGAATCCAACCCCGCTGCCCGATCCCGAACGTCTGCCGGGTGCCCTGATCCAGAATCGCGTCCTGATCGGTCATCGTCGTGTCCAGCGTCGAGACGTACGTCCCCCGGTGCAACGTCGACCCGGTGAACACGAACACCCCCATCGGCCACTCGGTCCCATCCTCCAAGATCCACGACGGTTTGATCCTGTTCGCGAACGGGTCGATGTCCCGCAACGTCTGAGGGTCCAACCGGAAACCCGACAGTTCACGTTTCGCTGTCCCCGACGTGTTCACCGAGATCGACTCGGCAGCCAACGGGACCACGTTCCCGATGACGACAAGGTCACGGTCGACAACCTCGAACCGGACCGTCGACGCGACCTGCCCGATCCCGGGGTCCAAGTCGAGCAGAGCGTTACGCGGGACAGCCATCAGTGCCTCCGATACGGGCCGGTACCGGGAACCCACGGCGGCAACGGCACCACGATTTCAGTTGGGTTCGGCGGCAACGGGTTCACTGGCGGCTGATACGGGTGGACCGGGTTCGCCGGTTCGTTCGACCCGGTCGACACCCCACCGAACGACGGACCCGAAGCGATCGCGGTCGAGTCGGGGACGCGCAAACCCAAGTCGTAGAACGGTTGTTGGATCATCGCCCATGAGATGTAGTCACCCGAGCTGGGTGCGACGGTCGGGATCATGAACTCCTGGGCCTGAGCGCCGACCGTCGTGATCGGACGTTGCATCTGAACTATCTGACCGGACACCGCCGTAGAGGCCGCGGCGGTGTAACTCCACGTCGCCGAGGGCTTCAACCAGTCCGGGATGAGCACGTTCTGATAGAACGTGGCGAGAAGAATCCCGGTCGCCAACGACGTGTACGCCTTTACTTTCGGGGTGCTGCTGTAGCCCGCTCCAGAGCCGACGGTGATGAGGTTGGGCGAGAGGTATGACTGGAGCTGGGCGGCACCGGCGATCTGAGCGGAGATCCACGACCACCCCGCAGCGGTCACACCCTGAGATGTGACGTTCAGAATGGTTGCCGTTCCGATTTGGCGGGGAGAGAATATGCACGAGAACATCGCCGACGGTGACGGTCCCCCGAGGGTCTTGGTTTGATACGACGTCGGAACAACCGGGTACCCATCGAACGCGAACGTCGGGAGCGTCGTCTGATCCGACCCGGTAACAAACACCGTGACCTGCAACATCTGAGTCGTGACCAACCCCGTGACCGACGCTTGGCTGCTCGGCGTCGTTATGTCAAAGATGGAGCTGCCACCGAAGTACGACGCGGCCATGTCAGTAGAACCCGGCCGGGCACGTCAACCCGATCGACACCGCCCCCGTCGTCGGAAGAACGAACGTCGCAGCCACACCCAACCCCGCGGTGTATTGGCATGGCATCGCCACCACAATCTGAGACGTCGCGTCAGCGCCAGAGTCCCGAACCAACACCAACCACGCAGCGACCTGCGCCCCCGCGAGAATCCCGAACGCCGGGTCCGTAGCGTCGTACACGATCTTGCCGCCCGTACCGAACTGGTCGGTCGGCAACGTCGTCGTCTTGGTCTGCCCGGCCGTCGCGACCCTCGCGTACCCGCCGCCAGCCAACTCGTTCGTGATCGTCGAAGCGAACGTCGACGTCTGCGGGTCCGGCGTCCACGCCGACGTCGTCAACCACCACTTGAAGTTCAACCCGGTCCAGTCGTCAAGGACCTTCTCCACACCCGTCGGGAACAAGATGCCGCCGCTCACGACGCCGCCGTCACAGACGAATCAGGGGACGACGGCACATCAGTCACTTCGGTCACCTCAACATCCATCGTGTACGCACCGAACCCCCCCGAGCGTTCCGACCCGTGCTGAGTCCACTCAGCGGTCGGGGTCTTGACATACGCGAAGAACCGGTTGCCCGACTCGTTCTTCACACACACATACGACAGGCCAGCCCGGCAGATCGCTTTCAACGGGTCGAACACATCAGGGCCGAACCCGGTCGCGTTGTCGCAACCCGGGCCGCACGGCATCCGACCGGCCCGCACCCGTAGCTTCGACTTGAACTCGACACCACGGTCCTCCAACTCGCGGAACACAATCTGATAGTTCCGGTTGTGCGGTTGGAACACCTGCTCGTTCGACGGGAACTCGAACGCCCGAGACTCGGCGAGGTCCTGATAGAACACCGTCAACAACGGGGACTCGTTCGACGTGAACATCAACCCCGGGTTCCCGGTCATCGGGACCGTCGCCGACACCGTCGCCGACCAGTCCGACGGGGTGCCGTCATCACGGATCAACCTGATCCGGTAGTACGCCAACGTGTTGCACATCGACTCGTAGTCGTCGAACCCGCCGATGGTTTGCGTCGTAATCAACGCGATCCGATGCCACGTCCCAGTCAACGAATCGTTCCGTTGGATTTCATACGCCAAGAACGCCCCGCACTCGACGGTCGTCACCGGCGTCCACGTCAACCAGATATGCGAGATCGAACACACCTCGACATCAGCGACAGCGGCGAACCCTGCCGGGGCGGACGGAACCGTCGACAGGTTCACCGCGGCAACAACGCTGCCCGGCTCGCCCGGTGTCGCCCACCCGAACTGTTGCATCATCGGATCGGAGAACGTCAGCTTGTCGACCCCACCACCCCACCCGGCCGCGGCGTTCGTCCCCGCCGGTGGCCCGTACGGTTGCGGTTCGTACCCCGAGTTCACACACTGGACGAGCCACCCCTGATTCGCGGCGGCGGTCGACCGGATGTCGAAGTAATACTGGGTGCCCGCCACCAGAGCGAACGTCGCGCCCGATGTGCGGACACCGACCGTCTGCCAACGGTGCGTCGGCGACACAAGGTCGGTCACCGCGATCGTCGCGGTGCCGCCCATCTGCACGTCGTCAGAACGCCGTTTGATCTGAATGGTGAGGTTGCCGTCGGTTGTCCCCGCCACCGTAGCGAGGAGGACTCTGATCCAACCGTACGAGTCCGACACCGGGGCGGTGAACTCCTGTTGCATCGACAGCAACGTGTTGACCGGGCTGTTGTTGAACCACTCGCCCATGTCGGGCCACGCATCCGAACCGTTCAAGTCGGAGACAGTCCCGTACGGTTGAGAGTCCGCCGATACACCGCCAGCGGATTTCACCAACGACACCGCCGGTGTCAACCCTGACTCGATGCCGATGTCGAGAACCCGCCGGTTCGCACCGTCGAGCGTCACCCCGTCACCCAACGCCCCGGTCCGAGTGGACGACCCGACGCCGAGCGGCCCGGTGAACTGCGACCAGAACGGCGGCCCCTCCGTCAACAACGACTCCGTCAGGTCTCCCGGGTTCTCCGTTGAGATCGTCGCTATACCGAACGACGTCGACGACGTCCGGGTGTCGAGACGGAACACGAACAGGTACTTGTGGCCCCGCGAAAGTTGAAGGTTCCCCACAGCCCCGGTTTGGGTGTTCCGCAAAGTGAACTGCATCCACCCCTGACGGCACACCGTCCCGCCCTTCATCCCCGGGAACATTGTCGCCGGTGTGATCGCAGCCATCACCAACCGTGGGTCAACCGCTGCCGACTCGACCTGCAAGTGGGCTTGGAGGATCAACCCCAAGTTGTTCGCCGACCCGGTCGGGTCCAAGTGGAAACCCAACCCTGACGCCGGAGCGGCCGCGGCGGTGTCGAACTGGTCGATGTCGGCGGGGGTCCACGGCAACCCGTTCGACGGGTTCACATACCAGTCGAAATAGAGTTCGACGACCCCTTGGTCGGCGGAGAAGCTGATCGGGTCACCAAAGTATTTCGTGCTGTTCACCCATATGAACGGGGTGATCGTCACCGGCCCGAACGGGTCGTAGTCGATGAGTTGCTGAACCCAGTAATGGGTGCGGACCCGGGTGATCCACTTGCCCGCCATCGACCCGGCGGTACCGACGTGACCGACGATCAGGTCGTACCCGGCCCCGAAAAAGTTGAAGATGGTGGCGTCGTTGCCGATCGTTTGGAGTGTGTTCAACGTCCACGCCCGCGGAGTGAGGACCGTCGAGTCCAACGCCAGATACCGGTTGTAGACCGCACCGAGCGACGGGTTCCAACCATTGAAGTCACCCCACGCCCCCGGCGTCCACCCCAACGGCCCGTTGAAGATGTCGATACCCGGGACGTACGTCGTCCATGTCAACGCTGTCAACGGAGGGTTCGCTGCGGTGATGTCGTACACCTCCAACGACACCGTCTGGTTCCCAACCCAACACGCCACCCACGGCCACACCTGAGAGATCAGATCGTTCGTGTCCGCTTCCAACGCGATCCCGATGGCGTTCTGCTCCGAGTCGATCCAACTGATCGACGCCACACTCGGGAACCAACCCAACCCCAACGTGCAAGGCGAGTTCGACCCGTAGTTCGGTAACGTCCCCGCACCGAACAACGCCGGGGCATGAACCCCGACATGCACATAGGAAACCGCGGTCACTTACGCCCCCTGATCGTTGTAAAGCACCCCGAGAGCGTCGAACGTGATCGGGAACGGGACACCTGCCGTCGCCACCGAACTGATCGGGTAGTACGCGATCAAGATGCTGTCAGCATCAACGGTGACGAACCGGAACAACACCAACGCCGTGACCGTCTCACCCGCCGCGAGATTTGGTGCGCCGAACGACGGGTCGGTGCAGTCGTAAGTGATCCGATCCAACGTGTCGTCGATCGTGCGGGTCTTGCCACCCAACGTCTGCCGAGCGTACGTCGCTACCGTCACCTCGTTCGACGCCGGAACAAGATCCGACACGAAGTCGTGATCCCGGTTCACGACATACCCGGTGCCCTTCAACAACATCACCTTGTACGTCGACGTCGTGAACGCCGCCATCTCGTCCAGACCCCGGTTGTAGACGGTCGTTGCCATGTCTCTCCTCGTCGACCAGCCGGTCCGCCGCCACTCTAGCCCCGCCCAACATCACCCCCGAGGGAACGTCACGCAGCCCGCACCGAGTTTTTCAACCGCAACTTCCGCACAGCCGCCTCCCCCGCCGCGACACCCACAGTGTTCCCGAGGGTCTTGGCCCACAGATCATCGGTCCCCGGCGGCGGTTCCACCACCACGTTGATGACCACACTGTCACCGTTGGCGTTGACACCCGCACGACCCGCCGCGCCCGGAGCGGCTTCCCCCCGAGCGATCTGAGCGGCAGCCTTCGCCTCTCCGGCTTGCTTCGCCTTGTCCGCTGACAGAGCTTCCTTGTCCTGCTTCTCCTTCAACGCCTTGTCCTGCGCGATCTGCTGAGCCGCAGTGGTCAGGTCCTTCTTAGTCTGAGCGTCAGCCGCCTTCTGCGCTGCCGCCTTCGCTTTCGCGTCGGCCTTCAACTGCTTGTTACCCGACGCGATCCCACTGCCCGCTGCCGCCTTCGCTTGCGCCAGACCGGCGGCCTTAGCGTCGTCGATGCGTTTCTTGTTGGCCGCCTCGATCTTGGCCTGCCTCGCCGCTTCGTCATCCGCCGCACCCGGCTTCTTCTTCTTGGGGTCGAGCTGTGCCTGCAAAAGCTTGATCTGTCGCTCGATCGCGTGTCCCGCTTGGACGTTCTTCGGAGTCTGCGCTTTGAGATCCCTGATCTGCTTCTGAATCGCGGCCTGCTGAGCTTTGTGGAGCTTCGCAGCGTCATCCTTCTCTTTCTTCGCTGCGGCCTCCTTCTCGTCGATCGACATTTCATCGAGACTTTTCTTCTTCGACTTGGGCTTCGGCTTGTCATCCTCCGCGGCCTCCTTCCTTGCGCCCTTCTTCTTCGGTGCCTTCTTCTTGTCGACCTTGTCAGCCACATCCTTCTCGGCCTCCGAGCCGCCTTTGAGGAGTTCGATGTTGACACCCGGGATCTTGTTGACCTGCTCGATGATCCAGTTCACCGCGTCGATCAAACCCTCTTTCAATCCCTCCCACATGCCCTTCGCGGCGCTACCGATCTTGTCTCCAACCCCGGTGAAGAACGACAAGAGACCGGAGATGATGGTGTCCGCCTGTTCAACAAGCCAGTCGAACCCGTCTGCCATCCACTCGACCAGCTTCACACCAAGGTCGCCGAGCCAACCGACGATCTCCATTGGCAACCCGCCCAACCAAACAGTGAGGTCGAGCAGCGCCGACGGGCCTTCGGTGACAAGCCACACGATCGCGTCCCAAAACCACTGGAACAACGTCGCGCCAAGGTCGCCGAGCCAGCCGAGGATTTGGAGTTCCAAACTGCCAACCCATATTGCGAGATTGACAATGATCCCGGGTAGCGAGGTTGTCAACCAATCGAACCCGGCTTTGGCCCAACCCCACAACAGACTGCCAAGGTCACCCAACCAGCCGCCGATCTTGGTGCCAAGACTTGTGAACCAGTTATACAAACCGACGACAGCGGTGTCGAGAGTCTTGATCGCCCAGTCGAACGCGTCGTACAACCACCCCCCGATCTCGTAGCCGAGAAACCCGAGACCACCGATAATCAACCCCGGGATAGCCGCTATTCCGAGGAGGACGAACGCGATGATCTCGCCCCAGTTGTTGCCGAGCCAATCCCATCCGGCCTTCATCCAATCGAACAACACCGAACCAAGGTCGCCCAACCAGCCGACGATTTTCATGGGGATGCTGATGAGGAACGACGCGAGACCGACGAGCATCCCCGGCATCGAAGTCACCAACCAGACGAACCCGTCAGCGAGCCAGCCGACCAACGTCAACCCGATGTTGCCCAACCAACCAAGGATCTTCACGTCCAACCCGATGATGAACGACGCGAGATCCACGATCATCCCGGGAAGGTTCGTGACCAACCAGACGAACCCGTCGAGAAGCCAACCAACCAACGTCAACCCGATGTTGCCCAACCAACCGAGGATCTTCGCGTCGATCCCGATGATGAACGAAGCGAGGTCGCCAAGCATCCCGGGAAGGTTCGCGACCAACCAGTCGAACCCGGTCGTCACCCAACCGACGAGCGTCGCCCCGATCGGACCGAGCCAATCGACCAGCTTCCCCGGCAACGCCACGAAAAACGCCTTGACCGACGCGACGATCCCGGGGAACGCAGCGGCGAGAGCGTTGAAAGCGTCGACCACCCACTTGATGAGGTCCGGCCCGAACTTGTTGCCGAGGTAACCCACCAGCAGCAACGGGAGACCACCCATCAAAGTGAGTACGCCGCCGATCACGACCTTCCAGTTGTCCGACACCCACTGCCACGCCGACTTCATCCACCCGAGCAGCATCACGCCAAGGTCACCGAGCCAGCCGGGTATCTTCAACACGAAGTCCAGAAACATTTGACCGGCAGCCGCGAGCAGCCCGGGGCCGTTCGCCACCAGCCAGTTGACGCCCTCCATGATCCAGCCGCCGAGGTTCGAGCTGAACGAAACCACGTTGTCCCATATCCCAGCCAACGCGTCACCGATAGCGTCACCGATCGCTGCAAGCGCAGCGCCGATCGCCGCAAGGTCGAAACTGCTGATGGCGTCCCACAGGTCAGCGAACAACCCGGCGGCGCGCTTCACCACCGGGATGATCGTGTCGTTCACCACGGCTGACAGATAATCGAACGCGGCGATCAGCCCGTCTTTGACGGCCCTCACCACCGCATCGACGGCGTCTTGGAACCACTTGAAGTGGGTGTATGCCTTCTTGAAAGCGACGATCACCAAAGCCACACCGGCCGCGATCGCTACGAACGGGGCCGCAGCCAACAACGCCGCTCCGACGAGACCGATCAGCGAAGAAGTGATCCAGACAATCAACCCGGCGAGCGCCCCGAGAGCGGCGAGGATCGTCGGGCCAGTGAGGATCGCCAACACTGTCGCCACCCCAGCGAACACCGCTTCGGGGTTCGCCGCTACAAACGTCTTGACCGCGCCGACAACAGTGTCGAACACAGATTTGATCGCGTCGCGCACCGGTTGGAGCGCGGCCCACAAGTCGGTCGCCGCCTGCCCGATGCCCTGTAGGAACTGCACGATCTGACCGCCGAGCTTGACCTGTCCGATCGACTTGAAGAAAGCGAGAATCGCCCACATCGGACCCATCCCTGCGTCCAACGCTTCCGACGCCTTCTTGAACGCCGTGCGGATCTCGTCGAACACCACCCACACCGGGTGAGCGATCACGAGGAACGCGTTGAACGCGTCAGATAGGACGCCGCCGACGAGCTTCGCTATCGCTGCGACCGGGGCCATGACAGCTTGAACCGCCACCCCCAACCCGGCGAACACAGCCGACGCGATCGGTTCGACCACGTTCTTCAACTGGTGAGTCATCACTGTGAGCTTCGAGTGCCAGTTCGACGCCGCCGCCGCAGCAGCGTTGATCGTGTCACCTCCGCTCTGGATGACCTTTGTCGTCTCCTGATATTGCAACCCGTTAGCGAGGATCGCCGCCGCGATCTTCGGTCCGGCCATCGGCCCAAAGTTGGCGTTCGCCATCTTCACCGCCGCTTCGTCCGAGGTCTCCCCGGCCTTCATCACCGCCGCCGAGATTTGGTCCCACCGCTCCCGGGTCGATTGACCCGGGGGTGTTTCGCGGGCGACTTTCATCAACGCCCGCTGCATGACCATGCCCTTCAACCCGACCTTCGTCAGGCCACCGATGATGGAAGCTGTCTCGTCGATGGCGAACCCGGACGCCTTGAACGTCGGCCCCACCTGCTTCATCTGCGACAACAGATCGCCCGTCGTGACACCAGTGATCTGTGAAACACGTTGGAACTTGTTGAGCTGTTCCTCTTGGTCCTTCGTCGCCACCCGGAAGTTGTTGAAGATTTGAGTGGCCTTCTCGACCGTACCCGACACGCTGTCCTTGTTGATGCGGGCCATCTTGATGAGCTGGAGGCCGAGATCCTGCGCTCCCTCACCAGTCAGATTGAGGCGTTGCTTCAGCGTGACCAGCGTCCCCGAGACTTCCTCCAGCGACGCTGGGGTCTTGGCGAACAGGTCCTTAGTCGCCTCCTCCAAGCCTTTCAGCTCAGTGCCGGTCGCCCCCGCCCCGACACGCGCCTTTAGAAAGGCTCCCTCGTATTCCTCGCCCAAGTCAGGGAGGAACTCGACAATCGACTTCAGAGCTTCCAACGCCTTCTCGACGCCTTCTTCGATCCCGTCAGCGAGCAGCGTCCCGAGAGCGACAGCGGTAATCGTGTCGGCCAGACCCGAAACGGAACCGCCGCCCTCCGTTTCGAGATCAGCCAACGACGCCTTCGCAGTGTCGACACCGTCGTCGATGGCTGTCAACGAATCGGCGGCCTGTTCCGCCCCCGAAGCGATCGCGTCAGCGATCCCATCAGCGCCCTCGCCGACGCTCTCCAACGAGGCAGACATCTCGTCAGACGCCGCCGACACCGAGTCCGCAGCCGACGTAGCAGCCGTAGAGATAGCGTCCTCCAACGCCGACCCGATGTCTCCCGCGCTTGCCTCCATCGCGCTTGACATGTCCCCGGCAGCGGCGTTCACCGCCGACACGGCATCGTTGAGCGCGGGGCCGAGTGCCGCTTCGAGCATCGAAGCGAACTGCTCGAAGTCCGGTTCGATCGTTACCGACGCCGAACCGACTACGTCATCAGCCATCTCAGTCGCCCATCACAGCGTCAAGAGCGTTCCGCAAGAACGGTTGCGCTTCCGTCCCGGGGTGGAACACCGACGACCTCACCTGAAACGCCCCCGCCGACTCCTGCCAGAACGCCAACGCGTACGCCGGTCGCTTCGGGAAGATCGGATGAGGGTTCGTTCCCTCATGCACGAAGAACGCGTACGGGGCGTTCGCGACAACCCGGCCCGTCAACTTCGGGAATGACCCCTCGATACGGGTGTTGATCGAATGTTGAAGCCGCCCGGGTTGACGTTGCGGGGCTGACGACATCGGGTGAATCGGTTGCGGCGTCGACACCGGGCAGTTGTGAAACGCTGTCGAAGCGACCTCGGAAAGTTGACGTTGCAACCATGCCTGCGCCGCGTCGGCGAGGACACGCTCGAACGCCGACGAGTCCACGTCAAAGGTCACCTCGGCACCAGACACACGGGGATGCTACCCGGGCTACCCCGACGTGGTGATGACTCCTTCGACCGGGGTGTCGCCCTTCCACCACGACGGAGGGCGGAGGCCCTGCATCGACTCGTGCAGTTCGTCGTCGTGGATTTCAACAGCCTCGCTCGGGCGCAACGCGTAGTCGAGGTTCTTGCGCTGCTCATTGTCCATGCCGTCAACCATGAGGTAGTAGCACCACGAGAGGAGTTCGCCTGCTTCGAGGTCAGCGAGACGGCGACCCCGGTCCACCAGACGGCCGTCCAACTCGACCGCGTGTTGGGCCGCCCAACCAGCTATTCCGAAGCAGGTTCGGTAGGGCGTCCCGTGATCTCTGTCATCATCTCGCCGACCAGTTCCATGAGGTCAGCCATCTCCAACGGTGGGTCGGTGTCCTCAGACCACTCGATGAACCGGTCCCGGTCCTCCGCCGCGATCAACTTGGTGATGACGTCACTGATCTTCACGAGCGCCTTCGACTGCTTGACGAAGTCGGTCTCAGCGTTCGCCGACGTGATGTCAGCCTGCGCCTTCGAGAGCTGCATCAGCAACATCCCGGGGACCTTCGACCGCAAAGCGAACACCTCGCCACGCGTTTTCAGTACCGGTGAGCCGCCGTCCTCGTTTGCCGCTGCCTCAGCGACGATCACGTCGACCGACGCGATTTCATCCGGCGGAGGACCAGTCGAGCCGCTGCCAGTAGACGCAGCGTCGAGAACGTCGTCGCTCTCAGGGACCATCCCGGTCTGCACCTCATCGTCGGGAATCATCCCAGTCTCAACCGGCATAGCGGCCTCCTCCTATTGCGTATCGGCCGAAACTACCACGATGTGATTCGCTGTCCACCCGAACCTTCACCGCCGCGAAACGCAGATCAGATGCAGCACGGTGCCATTTCAAGTTCGACGTGGAGCGTCCACCCGGCGCAGCCGCCCTTGGGCGAGATCGGGTCCATTGTGCCTATACGCGCCTTCAACGGTTCACCACCGAACGTGGTCCCGTCATACCCCGAGAGGTCACCCATGATGCAACAGAACAACTTGATCGCATCCATCTCCAAGTTCGCCGCTGCGATGTCGGACTCCGACGATGGCGGGAACGGTTTGTACGCCGAGTCCTTCAACGTCGGCCAGCACGGCCGGTACAACCGGATGGCGACCTTCGCTACCGGGACCAGCTCCCCGCAGTTTGTGGGGCCACCCCACGCCCCCGGGAACCCTTTGGTTGCGTGGATCGACTCCAACCAGACGTACAGGCCGTCGCAACAATCGGCGGGGGGAGCGCCGTGGTACAACCCCGACTCGGCGGGGGCACCGGTAGGGGTGTCAGTGAGGCACGCGATTGAGACGTCCAACAACCGGGTCAGCATCGACGGCAGGTAGCTGACGTCTTGGATTGTCATGTGAACTCTCTGTATTGCGGCGACTTGTCCATTCGTCGAACCGTTGACCGTCGCGGGATCTTGCCCGGGTTGACCGACGCCAACCACAGGTCAACCTCATAGATCCCAACCCGGCCACCTTCGTCGAGGAACGTCAACGGGTCAGCGAACGACATCGAGATCCCCTCACGGGTGACCGTTTGGAGACGCTGCGGCAACACACACCCATCGGCATTGCACATGAACTTCGCGATTTCACAAGCGAACCGTGCCGTCGCTGACAGCCCCGACTGATCTGGTATCCGACCGTACGAGTACGTCACCTGCCAAGTCCCGTCCTTCGACCCGTCGTTCGGGGCGAGACCGTACGGGGCGGAACTGACAGCCCGGTTCTGAGTGCAAGGCCACTGCAACCCGTCGAAGCGAACCAACCGGCGGTACTGCTCGACCCCGTACAACGTCGGGTCGAAGATTTCACCGTCGATCACGACTTGGGTGACGCTCCCGACCGGCATCGGGAGGAGGACCGATGGCAAGTTGCACTGCCCGGCGCAACACGAGTTGAAGTCGAACCATTCGCCGTCGATCCGGTACGGCTGATTCGGGAACGCCCACCCACCGGCAGCGGCGTTCCACAACGAGTACGTCCACCCGCCCATCGGCCACTGCAACCATGCGTCGCCGCCGCAGCCGCAACCGTCGCCGTAACACGGGCGCACCGTGCGCGAGCAGATCCCCGGGTACTGCCGTCCCGACAGACGGAACAGGATGTTCGTTGCCATGTCCACAGCCTGTTGAAGCTCGGTCGCGTTCGGCGGGTCCGCCAACCCTGAGCAGCACGCTTGGACGTCGGCCGGGGTGATCCAGTCACCGCAAACACCGGAGGTAGGGGCAGCCACGCGGCGATGCTACCCCGCCGTGCCGCCGGGTTCGGGGTTGCTACCCGGTCATTTCACGACCACGGTTCGGGATGGGCGCACGCCTCACAAGCGCGCATCGTTGTGATCGAGTGACCGCCGTACCCGGGGTCGAACGGATCGGAGACAGGTTCAACCGGGCCAACCGTTGAACACAGGTCGCACGACGCGACCCAACGCAACAGCGACGGGTCCTCCTGATGGATCTCGATGGCCTCGTCGAGGTCGTCGACCCATCGGGCACCTTCGGTTGGGTCAGCGAACTTGTAGGCGACAGCGCCTTTCGGTGGTGGGGTTGTCATTCTTGCTTTCCTTCCCGGTTGGCGAGTTCTGCTTTCCGGCTGGCGAGTTCTTCCGGGCTGTGGTGTGGCGGCCACGGCTTCTCGGTGTTGGCGACGATCCAGTCGATCGCCTCTTGGCGTTTGGCGAACTTCGGTCCCATCACATCGGGTTGCCCGGTGTAGGTGAGCCACGCCGACCATTGCCCGTCGGCCATCCGTCTTGCTGTGCCGAGGTCGCTGTCGCGCTTCCACCCGGCGAACGACAGGACAAGCCACGCCGCTTGATCGCCGCGGCCGAGGCGTTTGAGTGTGTAGGGAACGAAACCTACTGGCGGTGGAGTTGTCATGGTCACACCTCGTTCGCGTTCGACCAGCATGACCGGCACACTTCGAGGTACTCGGCGGGTTCTTCCATCGTCTGCCGCCGGACCTGTTCCGACGTGAGGGTGTCGGCCTTGACGTCAGCGCCGCACACCTCGCACTCGCCGTACTCGACGATCTCCAACTCGCCACCCCACATCGGGGCGGGGCTGTGGTCGTCGTCGTCGAAGTCGACGAAGATCCACTGGCCGCCGACGTCGTCGCGGACGGAGTCGACGATCCCGGTCTTGCCGTGAGTCGTCGTGTGGGTTGCGGTGACAAGGATGTGGTCGCCCACATAGAACTTGCTCATGCCTTCGCCTCCTGATCCGAGATGATCGACACCATGTAGCCGAGGTATTCCAGATCGGAGCGGAGCACGATGGCGTCCTTGATGGTGAGTCCGGCGCGGACCTTGGTCAGATCGTTGGCGTCGGTGTAACAAACTTTGTAAGTCGGGGTGGTGGTCATGGTGGTGCTCCTTCTGGTGGTGGTGGTCGAGATCAGCGGCGGCCGTGGCGACCGTTGGCCCCTTGCTTGCAACCCTCGGCGACCGCTGCGGAGAAGGCCGCCCACTGTGCGGGGTCCCAAGCGTTCGCCTCGGCCTGCGCTGCGAGGCGAAGCTCCTTCTCCCGAGCCTTGAACGCGGCGACCGCGATCTCGTCCGCTGCGTTCGCGATCCGGTACTCGGCGAGCGTGTCGGCTTCTTGGACGGCGATGCCTGTGTCGTAGGCAATGGCTGCGAGCTGGGCGAGGGTGGCGTCTTTGTAGGTGGTCATGGTGGTGCTCCTTCGGTAGATCAGTGTTCGGCGGTCAGGTGGGCGATGGTCGTCGACAGGTGGTACAGCTTTTCGAGGTCGGCGTTGGCGTTGCGGGCAGCGGCCAAGGCCCGGTCGGCGATCTCGTCGAGATCGTCAGCGTTCGCCGCGGCCTCTGCCTCGGCCGCCCGGAAGGCGGCGTCAGCGTGTTGGTACTCGATGGCCCGGAGGGCAGCGACGGCTTCGAGGTTGGCGTAGTAGTTCGTGAGGGCGTTGAGGGCGGCGAGACGGGCCTTCTCGGCGGCCTTGTCGGTCTTGTGGATCACTGTCAAGGTGTTCATGGTGGTGCTCCTTTGTGGGGACCCTTTCCCTACAACTTCATTGTAGCGGGTCACGCTACGACAAGCAACCCCGTTAGTCCTCGGGCAACCGCAACGACTCCGCCAGCTCAGCGACCTTCGCCCGCATCACCTCAGCCGAGATATGCCGCGGCATCTTCCCCAACAAGATGTCCTCCGCCTGCTCCGCCGACCACCCCACCCGAACCAACACCGTCGCCACACACCCCGGCTCGCACTCGTCATCCGGCCCCACACCGCAACCCGCACAGGATTTCATCGTGCCCCCACATAAGCCGGACGGCCAGTGGTGCGACCCTCCAGAGCACCACCCCGAGAGAGGACACATTCACTGGCCGTCCGAACCCTGAGCATAGCCACGCTCACCGCAGCAACCGTTCCGGGTACGACCCGAAGATCCCGGGCTGCCAATCAGCAGCCGACACCACAAACGGCTCCTCCGCTGGGAGGTGCGCTGTCCGAGCCGCCGCCGAACGCGGTGCCGGAGCCGCCGGTCCCGTGTCGAAGTCCGGTTCCCGACCGAACGACCCGCCGCCCACCTTCTCGTTCCGGGTGATCGCCGCGGTCGCCCACTTCAAGTCAGCGCCAACCGCTTCCGCGACCAACTCAACCTTCGACCGGTTCCCACCAGACTCCTTGTCCTCCCACGTCTGCTGATCCAACCGGCCCATCACGATCACCCGGTTCCCTTTCGACAACGTCTCAGCCACGTTCTCACCGAGCTTGCCCCAAGCGATCACATCGAAGAACGACACCTTCTCCTCCCACTCGTCGCCCTTCTGCCAACGCCGGTTCACCGCCAACCCAAACTTCGCCAACGCCATCCCCGTCGGGGTAAACGCCAACTCCGGGTCTCTGGTCACGTTCCCCACGATGGTCACACAGTTGTCAATCGCCACGAGTGGCCTGCCTTTCGTTGTCGAATGTCACCAAGATTTCAAGCCCCGGCTTGTCGAGATGTTCAGGGTCAACCAGCACAGCGGACACCGCCGCCGTTGCCGCCGACCCGCCGTCGATGCGAGGTGCCCACCGGGCGGCCAGATCCTTCGGGACGTGACCGACGAACCCGTGACGACCCAACAGCGGAACATGAACCTCGATCGCGTTAGCGTCGTACTCGTTGTCAGGGTTGCGGACCAGCAGCACCGCAGGCATCACCGGGGTCTCGTCGAGATCGTCGAACGACGACGCCGACTTGATCGCCTCAACCCGAGACGCCTCCACAGCATCAGCAACAGCGAGCAGCGTGGCCGGGTACCCGGGGCGGAACGTCAACCCCACAACCTTCACCGACTGGGCGTCGGTCACTGGTCGACCTCCAACCAGCCGAGCACAGCGAACACCGTTTCCTCATCCCACTCGCGAGGATCGGACTTCCCGTCAACCCCCAAAGATTTCAGAAACGCCGCGTACAACTTTGCTTCCTCAGCGGTCAGCCCTGCGGCCAACTCGATCAGCGTGTCGACCCGTTCCGCCAGACCAGATGTCTCACCGGCAGACGATTCGGCGACCGGGGGTTGCGCCCCCAACACCACCGCCTGATCCACCAACATTCGGGCATCAGCCTCAGTCGCAGGTTTCGTCACCCTCAACCCGTTCGACTTCGCCCACGCCGTCAACTCAACCGACCGGGAACCCAACCCGTTGATCTCTTTCCGCAGCTCCGACAGCGTCGCGTCCGACGGCGGGAGCAGCGACGGGTCGGCGTCGGTCACGTCGGCCTCGACCACCGAACTGTCCGAAACCTCAGAGTCAGGGGCGTTGCTGTCATCAGCGGATGTCGCTTCGGGGTCGCGCTTCCCCGCCGCTTCCAACGCCCTCTCCGGTTGCGCCGCAGCGATCGCCACCTGAGACGTACCCGCGCCGATCGCCCGGATTTCAGCGTCACGTTGACGCCACACCACCAACGCCTTCAGATCAGTCATGTCGTCGGGGTACCCGGCGCGCTTCAACGCCCGCCCCAACGCCTTCGTGCAAAGAATGTTCCACTTGTCCGACAGGTGGTCGAGCGAAGCGTCGCCGCCGCGCAACTTCGACTCGACCGGCTTGTAACCGACCACCGGGCGACGACCGGACCCCTCGGGGAAGTTGATCGTCGCCACACAGAACTGGCCTCCGCCGCCGACCTTGGCTGGGATGCCCAGCTCCGACCCGGGTGCCTCGTGGAAGTCGACCCACGCCCCCGGATGATCGTCCAAGGCGAGACCCCATCGGAGACCCGGGCTTGCGTACGTCGGACTAAGAGCAGCCATCAGGATCTCCACTCGATTCGGCAACTAAGGCGACCACTACTGTAGCAGTTCACACGACAGATGTCGTCAGGATTTCATCGGGTGACGACGTGGACGTACACCCGTTCCCTGCACAACAGGTCGGCCAACCGGGGGGCGTCGCCGGAGTTCCCGGCGAGCAACGCCTTCACCAACCACCCGGCGTCACGCAACCCGACCAGCGCCGCGACCAACGCCCGATCCCGGGCGGCGATCGACACCCGGTCGGCGGCGGACGGCCACGCGGTCTGCGGTAACCCCAACCGGTCAGCGTCCGCAGCAGCCAAAGCCGCAGCGCCGCGACCAGCAGTGTGCATCACGAGACAACCTTGCGGGAGAGCCGCCACAGCAGCCCTCAGCGCCTCCCATTCAGCTTCGGCTTCTTCCCGCCGCACAGCGACGACAGCAGCCAACTCGTAGGGCACAGGGCTGCCGTCAGGCATCGTGGACGGATCAGCCCACCAGTCCGGGCCGTCGACGACAACAGCGGTCAACCGTTCCTCGGTCACTCCCGCCCAGCCCGGATTTCAGCGTCCCACTTCGCGACGTACGCAGCCTCCTCGATCTTGCGGTCGGGATGGTTGTCGAACGCCCGGGCCGCCTGCTCTACCCGGCACCGGTCAGCGATCGACAGGTTCGGCAGGAGACGGACCACACTGGCGCGCTTCTTCTGCTCGTAGTTCACGTCACCTCCTCCGGCCAGATACCGGAGAACGCCGCCGAACGGACCTCCGCTTTCACCAGCTCTGCTTTGACCTCGGCCAGCTCCGCTTTGAGCCGCTTGATCTCAGCGTGCTGAACATGCAGCTTTGCGGTGGCTTCCTCCGCCACCCGTTGCCAACCGGACATCGTCATGTCGCTACCTCCGCTTTCTTCTCGAATCGGTGAACGAAGTCAAGGGCTTGACCGGTCCACACCAGTTTGTCGTCGGCGTCGTAGACCTCGATGTCGTGCCACAGACCCTTGTTCGGGTCGTCGGTATCCCATATCGAGAACGTCCACCGGACAGCGGTCGGGTGACCGTCGATGCCGTCGTGGATGCGGTCCTCGGTGCGGGTGAGCCGTTCTGCTCGCTGACGCACTTCTTCGTTCGTCAATGTCTTGCGGTTCATGGGTTGGCCTTTCGGTGGGCGCGGGCGATTGCCTCGCGGAACTGTGTCTTGCGTGCGACCGCCAACGAGTCGGCGGTGAGCTTCGGGGGTTGTGATTCGAGAGCGATCCATGCTGCGTCCATCGCAGCCGCTTCGACAGCGGCAGCGACGATCTCAGGGTCGGTGGTCGTACCAGCGAACGATTCGAGGGCGAACCATCCGGCGTCCATCGCGGCGGTCTCGACGGGGTTGGAATCGTTGGTGCTCATGGTCATGCCCCTTTCCGGCAGGTCGGGCCGATCCCGAGCTGGCGTGAGATTTCATCGGTCAGGTGGCGGTTGCAGTGCGAGCAACGCCCGATCTCTTGACCGTACAACTGGGCTGCGGCTTCGACCCCGGCGTCGACGATCCGGTCGAGGATCGAGCGGACCCGGGCGAAGTCCCGAATGGGTGAGTCGGGGTGACCGCCGACGACCATCTTCAAGAACGTGCGACCGGCCCACTTGCCTTTCTCGGGGCGGTCGACCCGGACGAACAGCAGGTCGTTGTGGCCGCCCGAAGCGACGGCGTAGTAGCCCTCGGGGACGTCGGGGAGTGGGCCACCGGGTGACGGTGTGCGAGGTGCGGCGGCGGCTTTGGTGACCCGGTGCAGGACTGAGCCGTCGCGGGCGGTCCCGGCGTCGGAGGTGATGACCGCCTCGACGGTGTCACCCGATGCCTTCGTGATCGTGATGGTGTCGCCGACGTCCTTGCCGGGGGGGCCGGTGACCAGCCACTCGCCGTCGTACTTGATCCAACGGAAGTTCGGGTCGGCAGCTTTCGCTGCGGCGAGGATTTCAGCGATGGCAGCCGAGGCGTCGTTCGAGCTGAACTCGGCGATTGCGGCGGCGGTGTAGTCCTGCGCTGCGGCGAACTCGGGGTTGTCGGCGATCAGCTTCGTCAGGAACGCGGCCTGCCGCGGGGAGATGGGTCGTCCTTGTGGGATGTGGATTGTGGTGGTGCTCATATGTTCATCATAACGTCTAGCCTCACGATACGCAACCCCGGATCAGGAACCGCCTTCCGCCCGCCCCGCCAACAGCGCAGTCCCCCCCGGGACGTGCTTCCACAACTTGTTCGCCGCCACGATCTCAGGGAACCCCAACTCCAACCGGGCAAGGTTCGCCTCGTCGAGGAAGATGCACGCGTCGAAGATCCGGTCCAACCCCGACCCCGGCGGATACCCACCTTCACGGGCGAACTTGTGCAACGCCTGATTCGCCGTCTTGGTCGAGATCAGGTTCAACCACAACGCCGCCTTCCGCCCCATCTCAGCGTCGACCCGCCCGTCAAGGTGGACAGCGACGCCTTTCCCCTCATCGACCAGCGAGAGGCTTTGGTCGTCGAGCACTTTGAGCCGGTACAACGGGATCGAGTTCATCACCCCACCGTAGGGAATGACCTCGCGATACACAACGTCGGATTTCAAGAAAGCGGAGGACGCCTCAACACATGGAGATACGACACGTTCTGCCGGGCGTGCTGCTGGGTCGACGCCGTCCGACCCACACCACCACACTCCACACACTTCACCCAGTTCTCGTCCAGCGCGAACCCGCCACACCTGCCGCACTTGCGGGTCCGAGGTGGCTGCGGTCGAACCGACCCAAGGAACACAAACCAGTCCTCCAACCGAAACCCGAAGTCCAACGCCGCCTCCAACGCCAGATACGAACCGGGGAACAACTTGCCGGAGCTGACATAGTTCGCCGTCTTGGCAAGCAAGATCCCGCCCGGGCGCAACACCCGCCACGACTCCTGCAACCCGCCCTCGATCATTTCAGCCAACGCCTTCGGCGACCCCGGCGCATCCTTCAACCCGTACCGCCCGTTGAACTCCTCCAACGTCGACGTACCCCTGCCGCCAACACTCACATACGGCGGGTCGAACGCGACAGCGTCGAAGCACCCGTCGCCGTGAGGGAGCTGACGGAAGTCGACACCGTCACCGTCGATGTCGTGGCAGACCAACTCGTTCGGCTGCCAGTCACGCCACCACACCCCTTTGCCGTACGTCGGGTCCAACACCCGGTCCTCCGGGCGGAGGAACCCGAGCGGGACGACACCGCGGGCGATCAGTTCAGCGTTCGACCGCCACGGGCGAACCCCAACCCCGTCGGGATACCACAGGCCGGTCGCGGTGATGGTCGGGGCGTCGAGGTCGGTCACCCCCCGAGACTGTCACCAAACACGCGAGCCGCGCACGACGAACGCCCCGGGCTGTTCCACGATCGGTTCCACCGCGACAACACGAAAGTTCCGCCACACCTTGCCGGGGGGGTAACGGTCGGGTTCCATCGTGACGAACAACGCTTTCGCCCGGCCGTTGCGGATCACCTGCAACAGCGCCGCCCGCTTCTGTTCGGTTGGGTCGGTCACCCTTCGAGGCGTTCAAGGTAAGCGGCCTCAGCCTCGTCGATCCACGAGCGTTCGGTGTACGCGGGGCCGTCGCACTTGTGGCCGACGCAAGTGCGCTCACCAGCAGGGACCGGGAGACCGCAGCGACCGTCGATGCGACCGTCCTCGGTCCAAACCCACACCAGCTCCGAGCAGAGGATCGGTTCGACCTCTCCGTCGTGGAGGTGGGCGACACGGTTGCCAGCGTCGTCGACCGTCTCGAACTTGACGCCTTGACTGGCGTGATCGGAGAGGATGCCGTGGTTCCAGTCCTGACCGTACATTCCTACGAGTGCTTTCATTGTGGTGGTGCTCCTGATTCGCTGTCGGATCTGTTGTCTGCACGAGTGCCTTGATCGAGTTCGGGCCGGGATTTCAGCTTCCCCTACCTTCCCCCTTCGATGCACCTCCGGGTTACTCTCGGTTCTTCCTACTCGCCCGTTCTCCGCGTTCGCTCACCTACTTGACCCATCCATCCACCACCCTTCGTTCAGGGGTCGCCCGGCCGCTAAACCGGGGCGTGATCGTTAGCCGTCAGGGGTGGCTTCGTTTGGCGGGCTTGATGGCTCCTCCGCGGTCCCGAACTCTATCGAGACGCTCGTGCCGATTTCGTTGACCCGACTCCTTCCTGCGGGGGGCTTTCCCCTACAGGAACATTGTATCACGTCACGCTACGTTAGACAACGGTGTTTGTGTTCAGGTTCAGCCGCTTCGTCACAACCTTGAACGACGGCCCGAAGAACTCCGCACGCACCCGAGCCTCATGGAACGACGGCCACAGCTCAACCTGCTGACCCACATCGTTCTGCACCGAGAACACCAACGTCGTGTTCAACCGGGCCGACCCATCCGAGTTACCGCAGCAGCCCATCGTCGAAGCCTAGACGCGACACCGGCCCCCGGGAAGGAGTCCGAAGGGGCCGATGTCAGCGGGATGAGCGTCAGCGGTGGGACGGACCGCCCACCCCGCGAGTGAGATGGGCTAGCTGGCGTTGCTGACCCCGACGTACGCACAATCTTCGAGCGGATCGGGAAGCGCAGCAACGGTCTGCCATGCCATCGGGCCGCCCGCCTGAATGGCGGTCTGATCGGCGAGAGTCCAAGCGTCAGCAGCGATGCCGTTCGGGAGCACCGGACCAGCGACACCGGTCGGGGTGCCAGCCGGGTCGCCACCGCCGGGAGTCCACGACGGGAACGTCGCAGCGGGCCACGACGGGAAGAAGTTGGGGTTGTTCTCCGCGTACCCGGACAGCTCGAACGTGAGCGCATCCTCGTACTTGAACGACACGTCCCCGGTGATCTCCCAGTTCTTCGTCGTCGAGAGAAGCCACTGGACGTACACCGCGGACCCGGCACCGCCAACGCCGCACTGCGCCCGGTTGGCGTTCTTCGACCACACCTCGATCATCTTCGGATCGGGAGCAACAGCCGACTTCGACTCGCGAAGCACAGCGCCCTTGAAGTCGCCTGCGGTCGTCGAGTGGAGCAGCGTCGTGTCGAGCAGCATCTCCAACGCCGTCAGAGGAACACCGCAAAGCATCAGCTTCACGTCGAACCCGAGGAGACGAGGGATGTCCTTGTCACGGATGCAGATTTGCCCGGCGGCGTTCTTCATCGTGATGTTCGCGCCGTCCTCAGTGTCGGGCGACATGGACATCTCGGTGAACGCAGCGAACTGGATGCGACTGTTGGGGACCAGCGGGTCAAGAGGGACCCCGCACTCGTTGAGGCGCGTGATACGAACTGCCACGCCTCGGATTGACTGTGGGCAGGAATACGCCACGATGTGCCTCCCGGTTCAGGGGTAACTTCTTTGGACGCCGATGACGCTACCGGCGGCCCCCCACTGATTCGCGGATACTCGACGGTCAGATCGGGGCCGGTGTCGTCCTCGGGAACGACGCCACATTTCGTCGTGGCACACGCGGCCTCCCGACAGCTTCGAGGATCGCAGCGACCGCAGCGGCCGCCGGGTCCGCCACCGCTGGGAACACCCGCGCCAACCGCTCCTCCGCCCCCGGCCACGGGACCGTCGCCAACGCCGCACCGACCGCCGCCGACAACGCCACCGGTTCGATGATCCGCGGGCCGACATCGGCAGCGTCCCAAAAGCGGAGACCGTGCTCGATCTCAGGTCGGCACGCAGGCCAGTCCAACACAACGACCGGGCCACGAACCGCTGCGAACTCGAACAGCGTCGAGCTGTTGTCGCAGCAGTAAACGTGCGCCCGGGCCAGAACCTCGTCGAACTCGCGGACCGGTTCGATGCCCATGTCGGTGTACGCCGCTTTCAGATCCGACCACGCCCGAGGGTGGCCGTGCCCCAAGATTTCATACCGCCCCGACGCCGCCAACTTCGCGAGCGCCGCAACCCAATGCGACCATCCCGTCCCCGACTCCGGTGCCAGCATCACAGGCCAATGGAACCCGAACGCCACCACAGGCCGCTCAGATGCCGCAGGAGCCGCCGGGATCGTCTGGAGGTGAGCTAGACGCGGGGAGCCGACGACGACGGTGAGAGCGTCAGGGTACGTCTCCCGGTTCGGTCCCGCCGCGTACTCGTTCGGACACAGGAACGCCAGAACCCCGTGACGACCGTCGCCACCCGCGTACGCCGGGTTCCCCGCAGCAGCACGGTTGTCCGGGTCCCCCCGGTACGACTGGCCGCACCCGTGTTCCATGAGGATCGCGTGACCGCCGACGCGTCGCAGGTCGTCGAACCCTGCGACGAGCACAGCGTTGTCGGTCTGCGGGAGGTTCTCGATCGGCAACGACCCCGGCAGCGACGCCCGGATCGGAGCCGCCAGAAACGAGTCACCCCGGATTTCAGTCGGCAACGCCCGCCACACCGGCAGCAGATGGGCCAGATAATGCGGGTGCGATGCCGCCAGATCAACTCTCAGAGTGCCCACTTGTCCCGAAGATAGGTCACCAGCTTGTCGCGGTTCGCCTCAGTCGCGTTCGCCCCTGTGACGATCACGACCTCAGCCATCTCACCGGTCCACATCCCGACCGGGGTACCAGCGTTGTTCGCCCCCGCCCCGATGTAGAGGAAGTTCTTGACAACCGCCGACACTGTCACTGCACCGGGGTTGTTGTTCGACCCCTTCGTTCCATTGTCCAACTGAAGCGTTGCACGCGACAACTTCACAGCGTTACCCGGGTCGGCGACCACCGACGACACATGCCACGAGTTGTCCATCACCGGGGGACCGGCACTGTTGATACGGATAGGCCCATCAGGCCAGTCGCCGCCGCCCTGCACCACATAGGACAAGTTCCCACCGCCACGGTTCAGGAGCAACGCCCCGTTCTGCCCGACGTTCTGGTCGATGTTGCCCATCAGATAGTTGTTGCCGGTCATCTTGGCGGCCATGCAGATGATGTATTTCGTTGTGCCGTCGTGGAGGAACGTCCACGCCCCCGCCGCTGAGCAATAGCAGTTCGTCACATGAGAGAACACGTTGTGGCCGTTGCGGGTCGACAACAGATACGTCGGCCGTTCACCGCCCGACGCCACAAAGTTCCGGGCGTTCAACGACTTGTCCGCCCACCCGACAACAAAGTTCCCGGGCTGAGCCAACGTCACCGTCGAAGCGTCAGCCGCGTCCAACCACAACAACGGGGCCAACGACCGCGGGGTGAACAACCCCCCAGCAGCGACGCCGACCCCGGGAGCTTTGATCGAACCGCCACGCGGTCGACCCGACAACGCCGCCCGAGCAGCGGCCGCCTTCGCCGCAGCCGCCTGCTTCGCAGCTCTCGCCGCCGCAGCAGCCGCAGCCGCGTCAGCCTTCTTCTGCGCCTTCGTCCTGACAGTAGGAGTCGGGGACTTCGTCGGCGCTTTGACCGGTGTTTGACCCGGGACTAAGCGGTCGGCCATGTGAACGCATCCGCGATCGACGCCTTGATGTAGAAGTGGCAGCACCCATCCCACGTCGCCGACATCGTCGCCTCAGCGATCAACTCGACCGTGTTCGTCGACCGGTCGATCGACGCCCCGTTGTTCGGGTCGATCACTTGGATTTCACCAACCCGCACGTCAATCATCGACGTCGCGTACGCGTACTCGATGCCGTCAGCGACAACCGAACCGCCAGCCGTAGCCGTCAACGTCAACGCGCCACCAGTGATGAGCGTCGAATCCTTCGACACCGTCACCACCTGACGGGCGAACCGCCCGCCCCAAGTGCAAACCACCGGGGCAGCACCCAAGATCCCACCAGTGCAAACCACATCACCGACATCGACGATCGTCAACGCCTCCAACGCCGTCTGAACGGTCGCCGCCGAAGCGTTCCACACGATCGGCGCTGTCGTTTCCAGATCACCCGAGATCGGATCGGTCACCGTTATCGTGAACGACCCGCCCGTGCCAGCCTCAGTCAACGTCGTCGTAGCGTTCACCGCGGGGGCACCACCGTTGTACCCGGAACCGGCGATCACATAGTTACCGAACCCGTCGCGCAGGTTCCCGTCGCCGTCCTCGAACACCGCGTAACCCATCTGCCACATCGACACCAGCGCCGGGGACGCGTGGATCACACCCGACGTGTCGCCAAGGCACGCCCTCAGCTTCTTCTGGAGGACCGCCAACGCACCCGGCCACGGGTACGCGTTCGCCAGCGTCGAAGCGTTCACCGCCAACGGGGACGTCAGATACAGGTTCGACCATGCGTTCTGGAGGTTGATGTCGCCCGACCACAACTCCTGCTCCAACTCCTGCCCGCCCGCCTTCTTCAACGCGTCGAGCGCCGCCGCCTCATACTCGGCGAGGTCGCCGCCAGTACCAAACGTCGAACACCGAAACGGTGCGTACACCGTGATCGGAACAGCGGTCACCGTCGACGACCCGGTGCCATGCTCCTTCAACTCACCAGAGCACGGCCCCCACCGGAACGCAGACAGACACGACCCCCACGTCGGGAAGTGATACCCCAACTCCCAATGCTCGTCGGGGGTGTCGATCGGGTCGAACGTGGAAAGCAACGTCCCGATCGGCGGAAGGAAGTCCGTCGGTTGCGAGACTTCGAGAGTCGGGAACGGGTTAGCCATGCGGGCGAGCGTACTCCCCACGCCCGCCCAACTGGTTGACCGTCGCACCGGATTTCAACCGAACCCCAAACGCGGAAGAACCCGGCCCGAAGGCCGGGTTCCCCCACAACGTCACCCCCCGAAACTGGGAGGGTCAGATTAGGAAGCGCACACCAGAGCGGTGATCGGTGCCGGACCCGAACCGTCAGGGCAGAGGGTCAGATCAAGTCGGACCGACTCGACGCCAACCTTGCAGACCTGCACCCACTCCTCGGAGAACATCTGAAGATCGTTCTGCGAGTTGAGAGTCGAGTCACGCACGATGCCGACGTCGAGGGTTCCGCCGTCGAGACGAATCCAAGTACCGGGGGCGTACATGAACGCCCGGTACACCGTCGGCCACGGGTTCAGACCGCCAGCAGCCTGAGCGGCCTGCTGGGCGTTCGTCGCACCGTAGGTCGTGGCGTAATCGAAGTACCACGTCACGTTCAGGTTCATCGCTGCCATCATCTCGTTGCCGACCGTGAACGGGTTGGCGTTCAGGAAGCTGAGACCGAGGTGGAGGTCGTTGACCATGTCCGCCTTCACGAACGAAGCCATCGTGTCGGGAAGCAGCACGTCAACGACGCTGTCGACCGGCATGTGGTTCCGCTTGCGGTAAGCGTTCGCAGCCTGCGACAGAGCGAACACCGTGCCACGAGCAGCGCCGTACGGCGGGGTGGTGGTCACAGCAGTCGAGCCGGTCTGGATGGCGTCGAGGTAGGTGATCTCCTTCGTCTGCGCCGCCGAGATCGCGAGGTGATCCAAGAACACCTCGATCTGCTCGGGGAACGTGCGGTACTGAAGGTTCCCGAACGTCGCGCACGCCGACACCGCGTCGACCTGACACTCAACGATCGCTGAGCACGTCAGGTGGACACAGGGCTTCGGGGCGGTCGTCCCGGCCGGGGTCTGGTTCGTGTACCCGGCGAGGTCCTGAGTGTTCGTCGTGACGCGAGCGCCAGTCGAAGCCTCAGTCCATGCCGGAGGTGTGATGTACCGGACACCACCACGAGGGGCACCGACAGTGGGCAGAGCACCCTCGATCGGCGACTGGGCCTCGGCGACGTTGAACACGTCGTAGTTCGGGGTGAGCGGAGCGCAGTTGCCACCCGATGCGACAAGGGCTTCGCCCTGCTGTGTCGCACGCTGGATGATCGACAGGTTCTCCTCGTGACCCGAACCGAGCACCTCGTCGGCGCTGAAGTTCGCCCTCGCCGAAGCGAGGATGATCGGCTCGTACGCCGTCGTGTTCGACAGACGAGAGAGCTGGCTGTGCTTCTGTGAGATCAGCTCGGCCAGCCTGCGCCGGTCGATCTGCTCCCCCTTGGAAGTTGCAGACACGATGCCCGAGTCAGCGAACGTCGCGAGCGCACGGCGTGGGCCGGACTCCCGTCGTGCTGGCGCAAAGGCACTGGGCCGTGCGGTGGAAAGGGCGGCAACCGGATCGGCCACGGCCTCGGGTGAACTGATTTCGTCGGCCACAGCCGCCTCCTCGTGTGTGTCGTCGGCCGTGGGCACGGCCTCTGGATCTGACGGAACACGGCCCTTTGCGGGGTCGTGGGGGATTGCCAACTCGACGGCACCGTCGGCCGCGAGTTCGGACGCCTCGACAGCGTCCCCTTCAACTTCCTCAACTGCGGTTTCCTCAGTTGCAACTTCCGCAACCGCCTCAGCCACAACCTCAGCCTCGACCTCAACCTCAGCCACAACCTCAGCCTCAGCCTCAGCCTCATCTGACAGCGTTACCGTGCCCTCGGGATCGGCGGCCATGAGGATTTCAGCCTCACCACCTTCGGTCTCCGGTGACTCGACAGCCTCCTCGTTGGCGATTGCGCCACCGATCTTGTCCAGCGCCGACTGGGCACGCTCTTGGCGGCCCATCGTCGCTTCCTCACGCAACGCCATCTCATCAACGACACTCTGGTACTGAGTCGCGAGAGTCTCCAATGATGCAAGAGCGGCGTCGTCTGTCGCAGCCGTCTCACGCAACGCTTCGGCTGCCGTCTGGATGTTGGCAGCGAGGGCGTTGAGGTCATCATCAGAAAGCGGAGTGAGGTCCTCGGGGATCGTGATGTCGCTCATATGCTTCCTCCCAATCATGGTTCTCGTAGGTACTGGTACTGCGGAACCAAGCTGGGCTTGAGACCGTTAGCCCCGCTGGGCGGGACCTTGGGCCGAAGTTTCGCGCACTGTACGACCAGATCGAGGGACCCTCGCTGCTACTTCAATGGGATACCTGTCGATGGGTGCTGCGCCGATGACAGTTCCGCCTCGATTTCAGCGAGCGTCTGAGGGTCAATCGGGGCGACCAACGGGTCGCCCGCCGCTTGCGCCCGCTCGAACTGTTCGGCCATCGAGTTGCCCGACGGTGCAGCAGGCGGGCGCGACAGATCGGCCTCAACCAACGGTGCCGCGGTCGAAATGATCGGGCCGATCCCGGGGTACTCACCCAAAGCCTCAACCGGGACAGGTTCAGCGGTCGCCGCCGCCTGCATCAACGGTGACACCGCCGACGGAACGACCGGAATCGGGGCCGCCGCCGCTTTCACATCCGCGTACATCTGGATCGCGTCGCCGCCGGTCAACCGGGAGAACGCCCAACACGCTCCCTCGATCGTGTTCTGCTGGGCGTCACCGTGAGTGGCGTAGAGATCGGCGAGTATCGCGAGTTCGTCCGTCAAGTCGAAGTGCATCGACCGAGGTTACAACTAGCCGGGTGCGCTCAGGCCGGGGCTTCAGTCGGAGCGGGAGGCAACGTCGCTAGTGCCGTCTCGTACAACGCCCGATCCTCCTCGGTCATCTTCTCCGGTGAACCGGCGTCCATCATCCGCCCCAACGCTGGCATCTTCTCATCGCCGGGCATGAAGGCGAACGTGATCGAGTTGGCGATCTGCGCCATGTGGCGTGACCACGCCACCTCCGCTTGCAGCTCACTCATGTCGCTCAACTGTTCACCTACTCAACTTTCACCGCGGTCGGATGGCCGCTCTCACATCATACAGGTCAACTCAGATTTGCGGGCCTGACTCGGGAGCACCGAACACCAACAAGGCAGCTTCGAGCCGTTTCGCCCGGGAGTCCAGTTCGCTTTGATCTTCGGGCCACAAGCCGCCCTCCTCCGCCGGGATCGTCAACGCCCCACCCGCCGACGCAGCAACCGCCAACGGCTGATCCTGCACAACACGCACCCTGTTCACAACCACCTCACCAGTGCCCTCCTTCCACACCCCGGCCTTCTTGTCGGGTCCCGACCTCGGACGTGTCTCCTGTGTCACCGACTCAACCCGGTAACTACCACCAGCGAGGTACTCCTGCGCTTGCACCTTCAACGGCGAATACAGGACATCCGACAAGCTCGACAGATTCGAGATGTTCACCGCCCGCGGGTTCACAACCTCCAAGATCACATTGTTCGTCGCCGCCTCGGACGGCTTCCACCACTTGCCGTCAGTGCGTTGCTCCGCCACATACCCGGCGACCTTGTCCGACGCCGACCATGACCCAAGCGAATCACCGATCACCTGACCGGGCTGCGGGATTTCATCCATCGCCAACGCCCGGTACAACGTGGCGTCAACCGGTTCCGCCGCGGCGACGAGGTCCAACAACGCCCGAGCGTCGATCTCGATGCTGGCCTCCGGTCGACCGGGATCTCCATGAGGGGAAACGAAGCCGCCTCCCCCGAGTATCACGTCGGCAGCGTTACGAACCGGAGCCGAATGGGACTGCCAGTGCCCAACAGCGTCCGCCACATGTCGCATCTCCGGGTTGGCGTTGCCGACACCCCGGGTGAACGCAACCAACCGATCCTGTGTCGCCTTGTCCATCTTGGAATCAGGCGACGGACTCGGAAACGAGTTCAGCGCGGCAGCCAACTCCGAGACCGTCGTCGGGATCTTCGGCATCTCGACCGCCGGAGATTTCGATGCCCTCTCCGCCTTCTCCGCGTCAGTCAACTTGTGTGGCCCCGACCCCGGGCCACCGAACTCTCGGCCGAGCAAAGCCGCCAACCGAGCGACTGGTGAGACCACTTCAACAGCCGCCGCCTCCGCAGCCAACACCTCGCTCATCCGCCTGACCGCTGCCGCCGTCGCGTCAGGTTCACCGAACTGACGGTCAAGGACAGCCACTTGTTCGTCGGTCAACCCCCACGGGATTTCATCAGGGAACACCACCGACCCAAAGGTCGGGTCGCCGTTCTCATCGACTGAAACAATGGGTGGTGTTGTCATGTCACCAACCCCTCGAACTCTGCGAGTAGCGGATGAAGCGAGGGAGGGAAGCTCTCCCGATCGTACTGAGGGTGTGTGACAGCGGAGAACGTCTCAGCGAACGCTTCCGAGCGTTGCGTGGCCTGACTCATCCCCGCCGATACCTGTCCCGCCGCGTATGCGCTGACCGCAGCGAACTCGGCGGAGCGCAGATTGACGATCATCATACGGATTCGCTCGTGAACCTCGGGTTCCTTCGCTTCCAACTGGGTGTCGACGTGATGTCCGAACTCGTGACGGAAGTTGGCGGACATCGCTCCGTTCCCCACGAGGTTACGCCCGAACGCCGGGGTTCTCTCATCGAGGTACATCTGGTTGGCGATCTGCTTGTCCGACACGTTGATGCCGATGGTGTCCATCCTCCCCACATAGATTGCTCCCGCCAAGGCGTCCGAAAGGCTCCCGAGGGGGACAATCGCGCCGACAGGACCGAACCGTTCCACCGCCGCTTGCATCTTTGGTTCCTTCGCCACCTCGTCGAGCATCCCCGATATTCGAGCGGCCCCACCCGGAGATATTTCCCCCCCAAACCGGTTCAACGCTTTCGTGAACGTGCGGGTCGCTGCGACCTTCGCCGCTCGAACCTCTCTCGGGTTGTCAGAAAGGAACTTTCTCCCAACGAAGTTTTCGTTCCCCGACCCGTGCCACGAATGAACCTCCGGCGGGACTCCTCGCCGTCCTCCCTCCGGGTTGTCTTTCACCCACTTGTCAGCCCGGGCCTTCTCCTCGGCCGCTTTCGCTGGCAACGCCTGAGACGCCTGCTGGGCTGCCTGCTTCGCAGTAACAACACCCTTCGGGCAGAACATCTTGCCGGTGCCTTTCGCCCGCTCGATCTTGTTACGGGCAATGCTTTCCCGCCGGGCGGCCTTCTGTTCCTCAGTCCGCGGTCCCTGCGGACCTGATCCTTCACCCCCAAACATTTCAACGCTCAGAGTGGTCGTGAACTCACCGTGCCCCTGCGGGGGCAACCCCATGTTCTCGGTGTACGACTTCGCCGCGTTCAACGCGTCGACGATGCTCATGTCCAACACGTTCACCGGGAGCGTCAGATCCTTCCCGGTCTCGAACTTCGCTCCGACCGTTGCCGCCCACCGGTGGTGCCCGTCGAGGATGTACCCGTCGCGTGTCGCGAAGATCGTTCGACCCGTCGACGGATCGAACTTCCCAGCCTCGATCTTGTTCGCCATCTTCGCGACCTTCGCCCCGTCCAACTCACGTTGCGACGCCCGCAGATGCGACGCCAACACATCTTTCGTTTCGACCTTGATCCCTTGGTCCCTCAACGACTTCACGAAGTCCTCACCCAACCGCACATACCCCTGAGCGTCCTTCTCCATGCTGTCAGCGGGCGACCCCGGGATCGGTTTGCCCGAGAGCTGCGGCATGTCAACCCGTTTCCCAACGAAAGCGTCAGCGCAGAACACGTTGGTATCAGCGACAGACACCCGGCACAGGTCAAACGACGGGGCCTCAGCCCCCTTGACCTTTGCTTCGTCGACCATCTCTTTCATCCGGTCAAGCAACGTCGCGACTTCGTCCGGTTGGTTGAGCTGGACGTACTTGCCTTCGCTCAACGCCTGCGCTGCGACGTTCACGTTCGGAGTGACGATCGGATCTTTCTCCGTTCCGGTCCCGGTGAACTTCCACATGTCGGCCTTGCCGCCACCCGACTTCTCGGCCTTGTCGGCCTTGTCGGCTTTCGGCTTGTCGGCTTTGTCGTTGGACTTGCCCTTCCCCGCACCGGCATGGGGATGGCTTTCCCCGCCTTGCGGGCCGGACCCCGGACCGCCGAACTGTGAGACCCTCAGAGCCTCCCGCAGACGTCGCACCGGCGTTGCCGTCGGGTCCGCTGTGGTGACATAGCCGTCGGCACCCAACGCCCGTCGCAACGCCATCACGGAGGCCGTCGTCGGGTCCGCTGCTTCCGCCTCGGCGAGCTTCGCGATTTCGTCCATCGAGTCCGGGGTACGTTTCGCCCAATCGTCGTTCGGCGGTGTGTCGATGTTGACCAACCGGCGAGATCCGACCGCTGCAACCGCCTTCGACCAAGCCGTCACGCCCGGGGCCTGCGGGATGATCCCACTCTGGAACGGGGCACCTCCAAGGACCACCAGCTCCGACTCCGACAGGCACCCCGGACCCGTCGACGGCAACGAGAAGATCCGATCGGCCGGGACGACGTTCACAGCAACAGCCGGGTACACGCCCTCCTTCAAGACACCCCCCTTGTCGAGCGATGACTGAACAGCGAACGACTGGGCAACCCGGAAGTCCGTCGACCACGACGACAACGGGTTCGACGTCACCTCAGCCGTCACCCCGTTCGACACAACCCCACCATCAGCGCCGCGTTCAACCGGTGTGCCAGCCACAACCCCCGGCCGATCCTCAGTGCCGAACCCTCGGGTCAACACCAACGAATCGACACCCCTCAATGTGTCCTGTGTCTCAGCGTACGTCGCCCGCAGATACGACTCGATCGCCGGACCAGACAACGCGATTTCATCCTTCACCTCACGGCGCTGCCAATCCGTCACCAACGCCGACGACGCGTCCGCCTTACCTCCGAACACCTCCGCCGCGACCTCCTGCATCGCCCACGCCTTCGGGTCATGGTCAGCAGACGAGAACGCCCACCGATCCACATACGCCTGAGCCATCACCTGCGCCTGAGCATCAACACCTCGCGGGTGTTCCATCTGACGTTGAGCAGCCGCCTTGTCGACAACCACAGCGTTACGTTCAGCCCATTGAGCGAACTTCGGGTCGGCAGCCATACGAGCGCCCACCGCCCTGACCGCCGCTTCCTTCATCGCCTGACGATCCGCACCCGAATACGGCACACGATCCGCCGACCGCTCGCCAAGCGACGGGACCGCTACCCGCATCGCCCGATCAAACAACTTCGACGACTCACCCAAAGCAACCGCTATCTCCGGGGACACATGATGATCCGCTGTCATCAACGGAAACGACGGCACCCCAAGCGGCGATGCCTGCACCGGACCATCCGCGTGCTTCTGTGGACCCGACCCCGGACCGCCGAACACCCCGATGGCAGCCGCGACCCGGGCCTCTCGCCGGGTACGGATTTCGTCGTAGCCTCGGACCTCCTCGGCAAGAGCGAGCAGCTCACGGGTGGGGGCCAGTAGCGACGTCATCGTTTCCCCACATACTTCTCGACGAGCGCCCCGTAAGCGGCGACCCTGTCAGCGGTGGCGGGGACCCTCGACTGGCTGCCCCCCGAGACGTAAGCGCCGAACAGCTCGGCAGCCATCTCAGCGGAGTTCTCCGACGCGTACGCCGACGGCGAATCAAACCCGGTGTACCCGGCAGAGTTCGGAACGCTTATCATCACCCCGTTCGGGGTGACCTCAGTCAGACCGCCATGCGCCGGGTCAGCGCCAGCCCGGACCATCGCGTGATCGACAAGGTGCCCGTACTCGTGAGTGAACGTCCCCTTGCCCGACGAGTCGACCAGCAGACCCTTCATGTCCTCCTCCCGGTTTTTCCCTCCACGATCCCATCTCTCCTCACCGGCCTTCGCTAAAGCGGCATCGACGGCCGTCTGATACCCCTCCGCTGTCTTTGATGCCTCCCAAGCGTCAGCGTTGATGTGGATGGCTTGGCTCCCATGCAACTCAGGGTTCGGTCCGTTGCGGGCGTCGAAACTGCTCGGCACCAACGGGTCGCCGCCCTGAGCGGTCGCATACCCGGTGATCGCGTCGTCACCCGAACCGAAGATCACTCGCACATGACCGATCGGGAACCGTTCCGTCAGCTCCTTCATCGTCGCCTCAATCATCGCCCGATCAGCCTCGGGGACCTTGCCCTCCAAAGCGAACGACCCGGTCTTGCCCTCCGGTCGCAAAGCACGCTCAGCCGCAGCCTTCGCTTCCTTGTTCCGGGCGATCGTTTCCCGCCGCGCAGCCTTCTGCTCCTCGGTTCGCGGTCCCTGCGGACCCGATCCGTCACCACCAAACATTTCAACGCTCAGAGTGGTCAGAGCGGCACGCATCGAAGCAACCGCATCCGCCGTCGGATCATACGGAGCGAGTGACGCTTCCTCCTCACCGTCATGGTCCCAACCCGCAGCGACCTCAGCGAGCATCCGCCGACGGTCCTCCAACGACGACGCCGAAGCAGCCAACCCGGCCACAGGGGACAGATCCTTCACCGCGTCCCAACCCGTACCCGACTTCAACGCCTTCTCACCACCCGGCGACGACACCACCTCGAACGGTGTCGGATACCCCGGGTCGGAACGATCACCTTTCAACCGTGTCCTCATCGACTTGTCCAAGTCCTTCGACTTCGACAACTCATCCAACGCCTTGCCGCTCCCCACCTCGACCTTGCGTCCCGAAGCGTCACGCCCGGATTTCATCTCAGGGTTCAACCAGTCATACCCGGCTTTGGCCCACACGGCGCGCCCGTCCATCTCGGCGCGCATCACCACCTTGCCGACACCGTTGCCCCGGTACCAGTCCTCCATCCGGTTGTTGAAAGCGGTAGCGAATCCTTTGCCCCGGGCCTCGGGGTCAAGGACCATCCTCGTCGAATGGGCGACCCGTTCCCCGTTCTCAACCGTGAAGTCACGAACAACCGATCCCACGCGAGTCCCTGACGGGTCAAGGATCTGCGCTTGGAACCGCATCTCGACCGGCCCCGGGTGCGGGTCAGCGAACCGTGACCGTTCGTCCGACGGTGGTGCGACCGTGAACCCATCCCCGAACGTGCCTTTCAACGCGTCGAACAGTTTGGACGGGTCAGCCTTCACCTCATCAAACGTCGGTCCGCGGCCCGGCACAGCTTCCGGCTTCGGCGCTGTCCCCTTCGCCGCTTGCCGCTCAGCTTTCTCAGCGTCGGTCAGCTTGTGAGGACCCGACCCCGGGCCACCGAACATTTCACCGCGCAGAGTGGTCAGCGCAGCGAACATAGAAGCGACCGCTGGGGTGGTCTCGTCGGGGTAACTCGATTCGAGCGACGCTTCTTCCTCGCCGACGTGGTCCCATTCCTTCGCGACTTTCGCCAACGCACCCCACCGTGCGTCCCAACTGGTGCCAGACGAAGCCGCCAACGCCTGCCCGCCCTCAGTGTTCAGATGCTTCGCTCCTAGCCACGAAACGTCCCGCAACGCCCGTTCCCCCGCCGGGAGTTGAACAACCTCATACGGGGTTGGTGCATCAGGGGACGGCCGGTCCCCAAACACGATGGCCGTTGCCATGTCGTTCAGCCGTCCAACCATCTCGGTCGTCGCCGGGTCTTTGCCGTAGGTGCTCATGTCCTCAGCGATGTTCGCCAGCGTGACGCCATTCTCTCCCGGCATGAAGTCGAACCCAGCTTTGGCCCACACGACCGAGCCGCCCTGCGACGTGCCGTTGTTCGCCGCCATCAACTCGATCCGATCCACACCGTTCGCCCGGTACCAGTCCTCCATGTGACTGTTGAAAGCGGTCCCGAACCCTTTTCCCCGGGCGTCCTCGGTCAGACCCATCATCGAGTTGATCGCGACCAGCTTGCCATCTTCCTTTTCGACGACGCTCCGAACCACCGTGCCGACTTCGTGGCCTGTCGCGTCGAGGATCTTCCCCGTGAAGCTCAGGTCTTTCTTCCCGTCGTCCCCGGGCGGCAACCAAGACGACCTCGGGCTGACCGTGAACCGTCCCTCGCCGAACTGCCCGGCGACGACCTGCTCCAGCAGCCTGTTCCGCTCCGTCATGGATGAAGTCGCCAACAGATCGTCCAGCTTCGGGACTTTCGACGGCCCCGGCAGATCCTTCACAACCGGATCAGGCCCCCTCAACACCGGGGCAGGCGCAGCGTCTTTCTTCGACTGCCGTTCGGCCTTCTCGGCATCAGTCAACTTGTGTGGCCCCGAACCCGGACCCCCAAACATTTCACCGCCAAGCAGAGCCGCCAACCAGTCCGCGGCCGGACCGCCCGCCGGGATCGGATCTTCGGGAAACGACGGCGTCGAGTCCTGCACGATGGCCGCCGTGCGGTTGAGGAGCACGGTGCCAGTTGGGACCTTGTACGCGTCCCACCCGTTTGCCAAAGCGAACCGGCCGACGTCGTTCAGTATCGCCACCGTGCCGACGGCCACCTTCTCCTCCCGGGTCGTCGGCAGGTAGTTCCCCCAGTTATCCACAGGGACGCCCCTCAGCAGGTTGTCCTTGTCTTGGGAATGAAGCTGCTCAACGGACGCCCCTTCACTAATCGCGTCTCGGCCTCCCGCCGCGAACCGGGTGTCCTCCCTAAAGGACCCCCTGAACACTCCTTCCCGGTTGGCCGAGCCGCCGCTGCGAGATCCCCCGTATGAGACAGCGGTCATGTACGCGGTCTGGCGGCCCATCAGTTGCCTGTACCCGTCGCCTTCGAGGAAGTCGCTACGCATAGAGGACGCAGCGCAGTACGAACCGTTGCCGTAGACCCCTGTGCCCGGGAAGTAATCACCGGTGCGAAACGCCTCGGCGTGTTCCGCCGCGGTGACGGTGGTGGTGGTCATATAGTCACCCGCACGGGAACCTTTCACCCCCCGGTAGAACTCGGATTCCGGTCGCTCCCCAACCAGCCGATTCATCTCATCCTCTGAAACGACTGTCGGTAGCCCGTCGAACCCCTGAACCGCTGCCAACGCACCCAACATCGAATCACCGAACGGGCTGTCACCTTGGGGGCCGTTGGCTAGTTCCGCGAGGTGCCTGTCGGCGGCGACGAGAGCGGCCTCGATGAACGCCGGGTCCTTCATGGTCTCACGCCAATCGGTGTATTTCGCGGGGACGCGACCCGATGACGGGGCAGCAGCTTTCTCTTTCTCCGCCTTCGCCTTCTCCTCCCGGTTCTTCGCCATCTTCTCCCGGCGCGCAGCCTTCTGCTCCTCAGTCAACCGACCTTGCGGACCCGATCCTTCACCCCCGAACATTTCAACGCTCAGAGTGGTCAACTGGGCGAACATCGAAGCGACCGCCGCTGACGTCGGGTCCGACGGTCGGGACGGCACCGAGTCCTGCACGATCGCAGCGGTCCGGTTCAACAACACCGTCCCCGACGAAACCCTCACAGCGTCGTACCCGTTCGCGGCGGCGAACCGGCCCTCGTCCAACAAGATGAGCAACGTCCCCAGCGTCTCTTTCTCCTCCCGGGTTGTCGCGTTGTAGATCCGCGACTCAGGGTTCGTCGTCGGGATCTTGCCTCTCAACGCCTCTTTGTCCTCCCAGCTCAAACGGGGTTGCTGAGATTGCTGATCGTGGCCCCCCGGGGCGATGTTCGCGTCGGGGTGGAACGCCCCACGCATCATCCCGTTCGGGTCAGGGTTCCCTTTGCTCAACGTGTACGCGTAGGCGTACATGTACGCGCCCTCACGGTCCCCCAGCCTTGTCCTGTCGGTCACCGCGACGTAAGTGCCGTTCCCGAACACCCCCTTGCCGGGGAAGTAACCGCCGCTCCTGAACTCCTCAACGAGGTCCGGCCCTCTGACTATTTCGATCTTGCCGTCGGCCCCCCGCACGTTGAAACCCTCATCATCCAGAACAGCGTGATCCTCGACCCCGCGGAAGAACTCGGCGTTCGGGTTCTCAGCGATGACCTTGTCCAGATCCCCCTCGGACACCACCGTCGGCAACCCGTCGAAGCCCTGCAACTGGGCGATAGCGCCAAGACTCGGGTCGCCGCGCACGGTTTCCCACTCACCGGGTTTCCCCTCGACGGGACGCGCTGCACTGAAGTCCACCGGAAGCCCACCCGAAGTCTTGGCCCCCGCCATCTGAGCGATGTAAGCCTCAGCGATGATGAGCGCCTCCGCCTTGAACGCCGGGTCCTTGATCGTCTCATGCCAATCGTTGTATTTCGCGGGGACGCGACCTGTAGCCGCAGGAGCGGCGACTTTCTCTTTCTCCGCTTTCGCCCGCTCCTCACGGTTCCGGGCGATCGCCTCCCTCCGCGCGGCCTTCTGCTCCTCGGTTCGCGGTCCCTGCGGACCCGACCCGACGCCACCGAACATTTCACCGCGCAGAGTGGCCGCAGCATCGCCAGACCCAACCGGCGGTGCCCATCGCGGTTCCGATCCCTGAGCATCCTGCACGATCCCCGCAGTGCGGTTGAGGAGGACAACCCCAACCGGCACCTTGTACGCGTCCCACCCGTTCGCCAGAGCAAACCGGCCCTCGTCGCTCAATATCAGCGTCGTGCCGACGGCCACCTTCTCCTCGGTCGTTGCCGGTGCGAGCCTCCCCAGCTCATCCCGGGGGATGTCCTTCAACAGCTCGTTTCGGTCGCTCGGGTGGAAGTAATGTATGCCCCCATTCCCGTACGCATAGTGGTCCCACGGGGCGAACCGGGTGTCCTCACGAAACACCCCCCGGAACACACCTGCCGGGTCCTGAACGCCGTCGGAAGATGTGTACGCCCGAGCGGTCTCAAACGCGGCCTGACGACCCATCAACCGTGTCTCCACGCCGCCCTTCTCGAAGTCCTCCCGTCTGGAGGACGTAGCGCAATACGACCCGTTGCCGTACACGCCTGTCCCCGGGAAGTAATCGCCGGTGCGAAACGCCTCAGAGTGCTCCCCCGCCGACACCTCAACGGGTTGGTTGCCGACGAACTCAGTCGAACCTTTCACCCCACGGTAGAACTCGGACGCGGGGCGCTCCGCGACCAGCCGATCCATCTCGGCCTCGGACACCACAGTTGGCAACCCGTCGAAGCCCTGCAACTTCGCCAACACACCCAACATCGGGTCGCCTACTACGGGTTCGATTCGGCCATCACTGCCTCGTCGCGTCTCCACCGCTAGCTCGTTGGCGGCCGCGATGGCAGCCGCGATGAACGCCGGGTCCTTGACCGTTTGACGCCAATCGGTGTATTTCGCGGGGACACGCGGTGACGGTGGGACCGCAGCCTTCTCTTTCTCCTTCGCCTGCTTCTCAGCGCGGTTCTTCGCCATCTTTTCCCGCCGGGCGGCTTTCTGTTCCTCGGTCAAACGGCCCTGCGGACCTGATCCTTCACCCCCAAAGATTTCAACGCTCAGAGTGGTCAAGGCGGCACGCATCGAAGCGACCGCCGCCGACGTCGGATCAACAACGGACAAGAAGTCGTCCATCGGGTTCCGACGCGGCTCGGACGGAACCGAGTCCTGCACAATCGCAGCCGTCCGGTTCAACAACACCGTCCCCGACGGGACATTCATCGCGTCGTACCCGTTCATCGCCGCCATCCGCCCGGGGTCGGACATCATCAAGTATGTGCCGAGCCGTTCCGTCTGGTCGGGGGTCTCCGGTGCGTAGACACCCTCGCTGCCATAGGGGATGTCTCCGATAAGTTCGGTCCTGACGGCGTCGCTCACATGGAAGTCGACCACTTCCTGCCTGAAGTCTTGTTCCCCCGGCGCTAAGTGGTCCCACGGCGCGAACCGGGTGCCCTCCCCGAACGCCCCCCGAATCACACCGGCCGGGTCGGGGTTGCCTTCTCTGTCCGACGCGTACGACTGAGCTTCCCTCCACGCTCCCCTCTGGCTCATGGTGTCGTGCGGCCCACCACCGCCCGATGGCATCGTCGTCGTTGCCACATAGGTCCCGTTCCCCCATATACCAAGCCCCGGGTACACCTGTCCTGACTTGAAACCCTCGACCAGTTCGCGAACTCTCAGGTCGCGGCTCTCAAAGGTGCGGCCGTCAGGGGAGATCAGCGTGTCCCTAGCTCCCGTGACACCTCGGAAGAACTGGGACTCAGGTCGCTCAGCTACAACCCGATCGAGTTCCTCCTTGGAAACGACTGTGGGTAACCCGTCGAACCCTTGGATGGCAAGGATCGCAGCCAACCCGACGTCAGCAGTGGAGTTCTTCCAACCATCCGGTGTGCGGTCAGACACCTCAACCTTCTCGCTCCCAACCCAGTCGCGGAGCGGCCCAACAGGTTGACTGTTGAGCAACAGGTACGCCTCGACGCGAGCGGCGGCGGCCTCCTTGAACGCCGGATCTTTCGCCGTCTCACGCCAATCGGTGTATTTCGCCGCTACCCGACCCGACGTCGGAGCATCAGCCTTCCCTGCTTGCCGCTCAGCTTTCTCAGCGTCGGTCAACTTGTGCGGGCCGCTGCCGGGGCCACCAAACATTTCACCGCGCAGCGAACTGAACATCGCGACGACAGCGGCGGACGTCGGGTCGGAGATGGACAACGGATCACCAAGCCGCGCGTCTGGCTGGCCCGGGGACGTGTCCTGCACCATCGTCGCGGTGCGGTTGAGCACCACTATCCCCGTCGGCACGTTGTACGCGTCCCACCCGTTCGCCGCAGCGAACCGGCCCACGTCGTTGAGGACCAACATGGTGCCCCACTTCACCTTGTCCTCCCGGGTCACCGGTACGATCCTGTTCATCGCGTCCCGGGGGATTCCCTCTGTCAGCTTCTCCTTAGCGCCGAGCGACAGAAAGAGAGGAGGCTCGTCGGCAGCCCACCAAGCGATATTCGCTTCGGGGCTGAACGCCCCCCGGAGCAACCCCGCCGGGTCAGTCGGGCCTTGCCTCCCCACCGCCGTATACGCGCTAGCGGACTTGAACGCCACCTCACGGCCCTTCAAGCGCAACTCGTCGGACTCGTTGAAGTTCGGTATCCGACCGGGATTCGCGCAGTACGACCCGTTGCCGTACACCCCCGTCCCCGGGAACAAGTCACCAGACCGAAACTGCTCAGCGTTGTCCCCCGCCGACACCTTGGCCTGCTTGCCGTCGACGACCTTCTCCCAACCTCGTTCGTCAACCTCGATGTGGGACGACACGCCCCGGTAGAACTCGGATTCCGGGTCCTCCGCGACAACCCGATCCAGCTCGTCCTCCGACACCACCGTCGGCAACCCATCGAACCCCTGTATCGCCAGCAGACCAGCCAGCAAAGGATCACCGCCCGAGGGCAACGCCACATACACCGAGGCTGCCTGCATCTCCAGCATGTTCTCGGCAGCAGCGAGGGCCAACGACTCGAACGCCGGGTCCCGGGCCAACTTATGCCAGTCGAGATATTTCGCCTCGACCCGACCCGCTGCCGGGGCGGGCACCGCCTTCTCTTTCTCCGCCTGCTTCGCCTTCTCCTCGCGGTTCTTCGCCATCTTCTCGCGACGCGCAGCCTTCTGCTCCTCAGTCAAGCGACCCTGCGGCCCCGACCCGTCACCACCGAACATTTCACGGCCAAGCAGAACAGCGAGATCAGCTACAGCATCAGACGTCGGGTCAACAGCGAACGCCAACTGACCGCGACGCCCGGTCTTACTCACCCGACGGGGACCGCCGCGCCCCTCCGAGGCCCATCGAGCAACCCAAGGGCAGCAGCGAGACGAGCATCCCGCTCAGTCGAACACGAAGCACCCGACGCCCCACCGCAACCACAACCACAGTCCAACCCCAACGCGCTCATCGCGACAGAGGTACGGGCACGACGATCCGCGGCCACATGAGGGGCCATCAACACTGAGATCATCGAGTCCTGCTGAGCGAGACGCGCCTGCATTTCAGCCAACTCATCACCCACAGTGCGACGGTCAGGGTTGTGGATAGCGCCAGCAGCGACCAACGCACCCAGCTCACCGGTAGCGAGATCGACAAGACCCCACGGTTGGAACCGGCCAGCCGACGCTGCGATGCCCTCAACCAAGAACCCCGACGTGTTCACCGCCAACAAGCTCACCAACCGGCGTTGCCCGCCGATCGGACGCCAATCAGGTGAGATGTCCGACGCCCGGAACCGGCGAACCGTCAACTCGTCAACCTCGGGCCGCACACAACCCGCGGCGACAATGCCGTGGTCGTTGGTGTAAAGCCTGACGTCAGCGACAGCGCACCCGGTGTGCGCGTAGAACGCCTGAGCGTCCGACGCCTGCATCCGAAGATTTGGATGCACGGTGTCCATGATGATCGGACCGA
>Ga0315293_10000158_pt1 | contig 58077 bp, 40 predicted proteins | sample YL17G13_20_MG_FD_203071 | JGI IMG/M metagenome (GOLD analysis project Ga0315293, IMG submission 203071) | Sediment microbial communities from Yellowstone Lake, YNP, Wyoming, USA - YL17G13_20 | ecosystem: Environmental > Aquatic > Freshwater > Lake > Sediment | place: USA: Wyoming | collected... | reverse complement strand
GTGTGCCTCTGGATTTGTGCGTGCGCCAGGTAATGGAACAGTTGAGCAAACAAGGAGGCATTAAGCTATATTTGCTGCGGGATGCGGTGAAGGCATTGGGACTTAAGGGGGAAAATGAAGTGATGGAGGAATTAAAGAGTAAAGGCGTTGAGATTATATCGGTTGCAGACCTGGGGAAGAAATTTTGAGGGATTGATTGGCAGAGTTGGTGTTTGTTGAGCGCGAGGGGTTTCGGGGGTATAATCGAGAGGTTTGGAAAGGGGTGGTAGTCTGGCCAAATATGGCGAAGTTCGAGATAAATAGCGTTATGAGGCCCGCGGGAGACCAGCCGGAGGCGATAAGCCGGCTGAATGAGGGGCTGCGCGCGGGCAAAAAACTTCAGACGCTGATGGGTGTGACGGGGTCGGGCAAGACGTTTACGATGGCCAACGTGATAGCGGCGTATAATCGGCCGACGCTTGTGATATCGCACAACAAAACCTTAGCGGCACAGCTTTATGAGGAGTTTAAGGAGTTATTCCCGGCAAACGCGGTTGAGTATTTTGTGAGCTATTATGATTACTATCAGCCGGAAGCGTATATACCGCAGAGGGACATATACATCGAGAAAGATGCGTCGAAGAACGCGGATTTGGACCGGCTGCGGCTTTCGACTACGATGAGTTTGTCAACCCGCGAGGATTGTATTATCGTGGCGTCGGTGTCGTGCATATTCGGTTTAGGCAGCCCGGAGGATTACAAGGCAAGCGTTGTGGGCGTGAGAACCGGGGACACCGTTGACAGGAACGAACTCTTAGGTCGGCTGGCGGACATCCAATACGCGAGGAACGATATTGACTTTCAGAGGGGTAAGTTCAGGGTTCGCGGGGACGTGGTGGAGCTATATCCATCTTACGAGTCCTTTGCGATTCGGTTTGAGTTTTTCGGCGACCAGATAGAGCGGATAAGCTATATAAACCCTGTCAGCGGAGAAATTCTGGCCCAGGAGGAGCAGGTTTTTGTTTATCCGGCGCAGCACTACATTACGGGCGGGGAGCGATTAGTTAGTGCGATAGAGGGGATAAAGGTGGAGTTGCAGCAGCGATTAATGGAGCTTCGAAGTCAGGCCAAACTTTTGGAGGCGCAACGGCTCGAGGCCAGGACCAAGTATGATATTGAGATGCTGCAGGAGGTCGGGTATTGCAGCGGGATAGAGAATTACAGCAGGCATTTGGCGGGATTGCCTGCGGGGGCGAAGCCATATACGCTGATAGATTATTTTCCGAAGGATTTCCTTTTGTTCATCGATGAGTCGCACGTAACGATTCCGCAGCTTAGGGGGATGTGGGCCGGGGATAGGTCCAGGAAAGAGGTATTAGTTGAGCACGGTTTTCGGCTGCCAAGCGCTTTGGACAACCGGCCTTTGCGATTCGAGGAATTTGCGGAGAAGTGGAACCAGGTCGTATTTGTTTCCGCGACGCCGGGGCCTTTTGAGATGGAGAGGTGCAATCAGGAGGTAGTCGAGCAAATCATAAGGCCGACGGGACTGATTGACCCGCAGATTACGGTGCATCCGGCGAAAGACCAGGTAACGCATCTTCTTGGCGAGATTGAGAAGCGAATCAAGGCCGGCGAGAGGGTTCTGGTTACCACGCTGACGAAAAAGATGGCGGAGGATTTGTCAGGGTATATCTCAAAAAAGGGCATTCGGTGCCGGTATCTGCACAGTGAGATTGAGACGTTAGAGCGGGTGGAGATACTGCGAGACCTGCGGCTGGGGCAGTTTGACGTGCTGGTGGGGATAAATCTGCTGCGGGAAGGGCTGGATTTGCCTGAGGTGTCGATGGTTGCGATATTAGATGCGGACAAGGAAGGTTTCCTGCGGAGCGAGACGTCGCTGATACAGACGATAGGCAGGACCGCGAGAAACGTCAACGCGACGGTATTTCTGTATGCGGATATTGTCACCGCGTCGATGCAAAAAGCTATTGACGAAACGGAGAGGCGTCGTAAAATACAACTGCAATATAACAAGGAACACAACATCACTCCCGAGACGATACGCAAGGAAATACGTTCGGGTCTTGCGCTGGAGCTAAAGGCCAGGAAGGCCGCGAGGGAGGCGGTGCGGTTTGAGCCGGACGAGTTCGAGAAGGTCGAGCTGGCAGGCGCCATTGAGAAGGAGATGCTGGAGGCGGCGGAGTCGCTGGATTTTGAGCGGGCCGCCTTTTTGCGTGACCGGCTCAAAGAGCTGAAAGAGCTGCCGCAATTAGTGCTTTTGGACTCAAAGAAGAAGAAAAGCGACCACCTGGCGGCGAAGAAACTGAAAAGATTCAAGAATTAAGACGAAAGGCGATACAGTGAAGCTTGAACTTGACAAGGTGCGGCCTCTGCTGAAGCTGGCAACAGAGGAAGACCTCGGCGGCGGGGATATGACAAGCGAGCTATTGTTCGGCGACGACATCAGAGACAAAGCCGACATTGTCTCCCGCGAGGAGATAGTCGTCTGCGGGATGCAGGTGGTAAAGGAACTGCTTCGGATGTATGACAGACGGCTCAAATTAAAGGTATTTGTCAAGGATGGTCAGCATGCGTACGTCGGGTGCAAACTTGCGACGATTAAGGGGCCACTGTGTTCGATACTTTCGGCGGAACGAGTGGTGCTGAATTTCCTGCAGCGGCTGAGCGGCATAGCGACGACGACCCGCAAATACGTCAGGGCGGTTCAGGGGACAAAGGCGAAGATATATGATACGCGAAAGACACTGCCCGGATGGCGGATACTGGAAAAATACGCGGTGCGGTGCGGCGGCGGGTACAATCATCGGTTAGGGCTTTACGACGGGATACTGATTAAGGACAATCACCTTGCGCAGTTAGGGAGAAATTTTCAGCCAAAGTTAAGAAAGGTAATCGAGAAGGCGAGGAAAATAAAGCACGCCAAATTCGTTGCCGTCGAGGTTGACCACGTCGATGACCAGCTCAACTACGTTCTCGACATAGCCGGAATCGACATTGTGCTTTTGGACAATATGGGTCAGTGGCAGTTGAAGCACGCCGTGGAGATGAAGAACAAGATGTGCGGCAAAGGCAAGCCGTTGCTGGAGGCGTCGGGCAATATTACGCTGGCCAACGTTTCGGGTATTGCTCAGTGTGGGGTTGACCGGATAGCGGTGGGAGCAATTACGCATTCGGCGACGGCAGTCGATATCGGAGTTGACAGGTGAGCAAGGCGGCGCCGGGGCAGGACGCGCTTGACCCCGACAAGATAAAATCGCATCTCAGAACAGAACGCATCGGCAAAAAGGTCATCGTTTACAGCGGCACGGCGAGCACAAATGACGTTGCTGCTGAATACGCGAAAAACAAAGACAACGACGGACTTGTGGTGCTCGCGGAGGAGCAGACAAGCGGACGCGGCAGGGGCGGCAACAAGTGGTTCGGTTCCCGCGGCGACAGTGTGCTGTGCTCAATCCTGTTGACCGAATGCAAAGTCCCGTCTGAGTTACTTTCGCTTACCTGCGCAGTGGCGACGGCTGAGGCCGTAGGCAAATGCGCAAAGCCAGAAGCTAAAATCAAATGGCCTAACGATATTATTCTGAACGGCAAAAAAGTCACAGGTATTCTTGTCGAGTCAAAGAATCCAGGCAAACATACTGCCTATGTAATAGGCATCGGGATTAACTGCCACCAGAAAAAACAATCGTTCCCCGCGGAATTGCGGCAGGCCGCAACAAGCATCGATATTGAGACAGGCAGTGCTATCGACAGAATCTCACTGATAAAACGGCTGCTTACCTCGGTTGAACACTGGCTGGACGTCGCAGAGCAAAACAAAGAGGAGGTTATCGAGCGATGGCGGCGATTGAGCACCCAGTTGGGACACAGGGTATCGCTTATTTACAACAGGAGGAAGTTCAGCGGCAACTGCATCGGCATTGACCCTGAAAAAGGGCTAATCCTCCAGTTAGACACCGGCGGGATAAGAATGTTCCACGCGGCACAGACGACAATCGCGAAAGAATAAGAATGTCAGGACTTGCAGGTAAAATTCGTTGCGAGCCAATTCAGGTACGCGACTGCGGGCTGGAGGATTATCGCAAGACGCTGGAAATGCAGCATCGATTGGTGGAGCAGAGACGAGAAAATGAAGTCGGCGATACGGTTTTGATTGTCGAGCATAAGCCGGTGATTACGTTAGGTGCGAGGCAGAGCGCGAATAAGCTGCTTATTGAGCCAACCAAATTGGCTGAGAAGGGAATCGATGTCGTTGAGATTCGCAGGGGCGGCGGGACAACGGCCCATAATCCCGGTCAACTCGTTTTCTATCCAATCCTGAATCTGCAGGAATTGCGCTTAGGCGTGAACGAATATATCAGGACACTTGAGCAAATCGGGATTGAACTTTTGCAACAACTTAGCATCAAAAGCGAACGACGAAAGGGTTTTCCGGGACTTTGGGTCGGTGACAAGAAGATTGCCTCAATCGGTGTGAGGGTTTCAAGGCAGATTACATATCACGGGATGGCGATAAATATACAAAACGATTTAAGCATCTTCGATTGCATCGTGCCGTGCGGTCTTGAAAACGTCCAAATGACTTCCGTCCTCAACGAAACCGGCAAGAAACACCCAATGGATGAAATAAAAAGTCATTTGTCCCAACTTCTGACGCAGCATTTTAAGCCCGAAATACGAAATACGAAATACGAACGACGACTTCCGGAGTGGTTAAGAAGGCCGATGCCGGCGGCTGGAGACTATAACAAGACAAGCGATATTGTGAGTTCGCTTGGTCTTGAGACAATATGTATGAACGCCAACTGCCCGAACCGGGGCCAATGCTGGGCGAGAGGCACGGCGACTGTGCTGATTCTGGGGAATATCTGCACGCGGGGCTGCAAATTTTGCTCGGTTGCGAAAGGCAAACCGTCACCGCCTGACTCAACCGAGCCAGGCAGGATAGCGGAATTGGCAAAAAAGCTTAACCTTCGTTATCTGGTGATTACCAGCGTCAACCGCGACGATTTGCCCGATGGCGGGGCTGGGCATTTTCGCGATTGCATCAACGAAGTTCGCAGGCAATGTCCCGGCGTCAAATTCGAAATCCTTACGCCTGATTTCCGCGATTGTCAAACCGAGGCGATTGAGATTCTCGCGGAGGCACAGCCGTTTGTATTTGCTCACAATGTCGAGACCGTTCCTTCGCTGTATAAAAAAGCCAGGGCGGGCGGCGACTACCGGCGGTCACTGAACCTGTTGAAGCTGGCGAAAGAATCGTATGACGGCGTCCCGACGAAATCATCGATTATGTTAGGTCTTGGCGAAACGGATGATGAGGTCGAAGAGGTTTTGAAAGATTTGCGAAATGTCGGCTGCGGCCGGCTGACAATCGGGCAGTATCTCAAACCGTCGAAGGATTCGCTTGAGGTCGTCGAATACATCCGGCCTGAGAAGTTTGACTGGTGGAAGCAAATGGCGATTGAGCTTGGGTTTGGCTGGGTAATATCAGCGCCCTTTGCCCGCAGCTCGTATTTCGCGGAGCTTCGAGGCACGGCTTAGTTGCGACTTCGAGACAGGGTAAAATCCGCCGCTAAGGCTTCGGCATCAAGCGGAAATTCCTCCAATCTTTCTTATTTGACAGTCCGGCTTTTTTCCTATAGTCTTACCCGCCAAAGCTTCGCCAAAGCAAGGACAAAAAGCACTTTTACAAGGAAGGAGAAAAACCCAATGCCCAGACGTAATGACGTTAAGAAGGTGATGATTATTGGTTCCGGCCCCATCATAATCGGACAGGCGTGCGAGTTCGATTATTCAGGAACGCAGGCGTGCAAGGCGCTTCGCAAACTCGGCTACAAAATCGTGTTAGTCAACTCGAATCCGGCGACGATTATGACCGACCCGGGAATGGCTGACGTTACTTATATTGAGCCGCTAAATGTGCCTACCCTGACCAAAATCATCGAGGCCGAAAGGCCCGATGCGCTGCTGCCGAACCTCGGCGGACAGACGGGGCTTAATCTTTCGTCGGCGCTTGCGAAAGAGGGCGTTCTGGATAAATACGGCGTCAAGGTAATCGGTGTCAATATCGACGCAATAGAAAGAGGGGAAGACCGAGGGATTTTCAAAGAGACGATGAACAAGCTGGGTATTGATATGCCCAGGAGTGAACTGGCATACAGCGTTGAGGAGGCAGAGAAGATTGCGGAGAAGCTGGGCTATCCTGTAATTATTCGGCCTGCATATACGCTTGGCGGGACCGGCGGCGGCGCGGTATTCAACGTCGAGGAACTCCGGATAATTGCGGCCAGGGGCCTGTCAGCCAGCATGGTGCATCAGATACTTGTCGAGGAGGCGGTGCTGGGCTGGGAAGAGCTGGAGCTTGAGGTCGTCAGGGACAGCAAAGGACAGAAGATTACGGTTTGCTTTATTGAGAACGTTGACCCGATGGGCGTTCATACGGGCGATTCGTACTGCACGGCGCCGATGCTGACGATTGACGCCAAACTGCAGGAAAAACTGCAGAAGCACTCTTACGACATTGTTGACGCCATAGAGGTCATCGGCGGGACGAACATCCAGTTTGCACACGACCCGAAGACAGACCGGGTGGTGGTGATTGAAATCAATCCGCGAACGTCGCGTTCATCGGCGCTTGCATCGAAGGCGACCGGTTTCCCGATTGCGCTTGTGTCATCGATGCTGGCGGCGGGCGTTACGCTCGATGAGATACCTTACTGGCGTGAAGGGACGCTGGATAAATATACGCCGTCGGGCGACTACGTGGTTGTAAAGTTTTCGAGGTGGGCGTTTGAGAAATTCAAAGGGATAGAGGACAAACTGGGCACGCAGATGCGGGCGGTCGGCGAGGTGATGAGCATCGGCAAGAACTATAAGGAGGCGTTCCAGAAGTCGATTCGCTCCCTGGAGATTGGCAGACACGGGCTGGGCTTTGCGAAAAACTTCAACAAGCTGCCGTTAGATGAATTGCTGAAAATGCTCAACACCGCGACCAGCGAGCGGCAGTTCGTTATGTATGAGGCGCTGCGGAAAGGCGCAAAAGTCGATACCCTTTACGAAAAGACCCGCATAAAGCACTGGTTCATCGAGCAGATGAAAGAACTGGTTAAGCTTGAGGAGGAGATTCTAAAATACAAGGGGAAGCAGTTGCCGGATAAGCTGCTGGTAAAGGCCAAGAAGGACGGTTTTGCGGACCGTTATTTGGCCAAGATTCTGGGTGTGCCGGAGGAAGCGATTCGCAGACAACGGGCGGGCTTAAGTGTTGTGGAGGCGTGGGACGCGGTGCCGGTAAGCGGCGTGGAGAATGCGGCGTATTACTATTCGACATACAACGGGCCGGATAAGGTGCCGGTCAGCAAAAGACGAAAGATTATGGTTTTGGGCGGCGGGCCTAACCGAATCGGGCAGGGAATTGAGTTTGACTACTGCTGCGTTCACGCGGCGTTTACGCTGCGAGACGAAGGATATGAGTCGATTATGGTCAACTGCAATCCGGAGACCGTATCGACCGATTATGATACCTCCGACAAACTTTATTTCGAGCCGCTTACGGTAGAGGACGTGCTGAGCATATACGAGAAAGAAAAGCCGGATGGCGTGATTGTGCAGTTCGGGGGACAGACGCCGCTGAATATCGCCGGCCAGCTTGCCAAAGCGGGCGTCAAGATAATAGGGACGTCGCCGGACGCGATAGACCTCGCCGAAGACAGGGAGCTTTTCCGCAATATGATGAAGAAGCTCGATATACCTATGCCCGAGGCGGGTATGGCGAGTAATCTTAAGGAGGCGCTTGCGCTTGCGAAGAAAATCGGGTATCCGCTTATTGTCCGGCCATCGTACGTGCTGGGCGGGCGAGGTATGGAGGTGGTGCACGACGAGGAGATGCTGCGGCATTACGTTGCGGCGGCGGTGGAGATAACGCCGGAGAGGCCCATACTCATCGACAAGTTCCTGGAAAACGCAATCGAGAGCGAAGCAGACGCAATATCAGACGGCACCGACGCATTTATACCGGCGATAATGGAGCACATCGAGCTTGCGGGGATTCATTCAGGAGATTCGGCGTGCGTGATTCCACCGGTGTCGATACCGAAGAAGCACTTGGACACGATAGCCGAATACACAAAGAAAATTGCAATAAAGCTTAACGTTGTGGGGCTGATGAATATCCAGTATGCAATATGCAACGACAAGGTCTATGTGCTCGAAGCAAATCCGCGGGCGTCGCGGACGGTTCCGATTGTGTCGAAGGTATGCGGCCTGTCGATGGCACGGGCGGCAACGCAGGTGATGCTGGGCAAGAAGCTGAAAGACCTGAAGCTGAGGCACAGCCAGATTCCGCATTTTGGCGTCAAAGAGTCGGTCTTCCCGTTCAATATGTTCCCTGAGGTTGACCCGGTCCTCGGTCCTGAGATGCGGTCAACGGGCGAGGTGCTGGGTTTGGCTGATTCGTTCGGGCTGGCATACTACAAGTCGCAGGAGGCCGCTCAAATGCGTCTGCCTTCTGAAGGGACGGTGCTGATAACGGTGGCTGACCTGGACAAGAAGGACATCGTTAAGACGGCGCAAGAGTTCCATAAACTCGGTTTCAGGATAAAGGCGACGGAGGGAACGCATCGTTTGCTTTCTCAAAACGGCGTCAAATCAGAGCTGGTCCTCAAGATGCATGAGGGCAGGCCCAACATAATGGATTGTATCAAGAACGGGGACGTTCAGTTGATTGTGAACACGCCGGCGGGCAAGACGAGCAAATACGACGATTCGGACATCCGCAAGGCGGCGATAAAGTACAAGATACCATACGTTACGACCACGGCTGCCGCCGCTGCTGCGGCGAAGGGCATTGAGGCATACCGCAGGAATCCGGGGACGGTAAAGTCGCTTCAGAATTATCACGCAGGGATTAAGTAAACAAACACCGCAATGGAAGCCCCTGCCCGGTGAGACGCGGGCTAAACGCCGGAGACGACGACATCGGTGAAAACCATACTTGGCGTCCGCCAGTCGCTGTAAGGCCAGGGGTCGCTGGCACATTCGATGAGCTTGTGCCAGAACTTGAGGTGATTGTCGGCGATGTTCATTTCCGAGACGGGATGGACGATAAGGCCTTTGTCGAAGAACTGGCCGAAGATGCCGATGGAGAAATCGCCGGTTGTGGAATTGGAATTGCCGCCGAGGAAATTAGTAACGAGAACGCCTCGGCCGAGGTCCTTCATAATCTCATCAACCGAGCGGGTTCCCACAGGGACAATCATATTGCCATGCCCCCCGGATGTCGGTTCGCAGCCGAGTTTTCGGCTGTAGTACCAGTCAATATAGAAATCCTTTAAGACGCCGGCCTCCACGATGGTTCGCTTCTTCGTCGCAATGCCGTCGTTGTCAAACAGCCAGCTTCCAAAACCTTCAGGCACAAACGGGTCATCTATAAGTGTGAGCTTGTCGCTGCCTATTTTCTGTCCCTTCTTGTCGGCGAGGAACGAGCGTTTCTGATAGATGTTCCATCCTGTAAGCGCCGCAAAGAACCTGTTCATAATCCGCGGCACATTGCGATTCTCGATGATGATGGGCATCGCAGCCGTTGTTATTTTTCTTGCTCCCAGGGAAGCCAATGCCCGCCGGGCGGCGTTGCTGCCGACAGTTTCGGGATTAGCCAATTTCTTGTGCATTCGGAAGTCCGCATAATCGTGCGCCTCAGGCCGGCGGCCGTCGTCGCGGACGCTGACCGAAGCACCGACGCTGAAACTTGTGGACTTGTTGTAACCGGAAAAACCGTTGCTGGTCAGGGTAACCGTCTCACTCGAATCATCGCCGAACCCCGCTTCGACGGAAACGATTTTGTCTGCGCCCCGCGACCAGGCGGCCTCTTCAGCGGCTTTGACTAAGGCGTGCTTCCGCTCCGCCGGGAAATCGTCGTATGTAGAGTCCGCAATCTTCAAGTCAATATCGGCTCGCCCTTGATAATACTTTGGGTCCGGCAGAGTTCTGTAAGCATCCTGGGCCAGCAGTTTTGTGGCGGAAACAGCGTCTGAAATGAACCCTTTGAGGGCTTCCTTTCGCAAGTCGGAAGTATTCTGGGATGAGTAGCGACCGGCGACAAAAAGGTCGATAGACAGTTGCACCGTGGATGCCTGTTTGATTACCTCGGGTTTTCTATCCCTGTACTGGATTTCCACAAAGCGTCTTTTTGCAAGTGACACTCTCGAATCATTCGCACCTGCCTTGCGGGCGGTTTCAATAGCCCAGCGACAGAGGTCACGCATTTGGTTGTTCATATTATGCTCCTTGCTTACCGGTGCCGCCTACGGTCAGAGACCGGACGAGAACGGTAGGCATACCGCAGTCTATCGGCACCCCCTGCCCTTCCTTGCCGCACGTTCCCATGCCATCCCAACCCAGTTGGAGGTCGTCGGCAACCATAGCAACGTCCTGCAGCATCTTTGGGCCGTTGCCCATAATGTTGACGTCTTTGATGGGCGCACCAAGTTTGCCGTCTTCTATAAGCCGGCCCTGAGAGACGTAAAACGCGAAGTCGCCCTGGCCGACATTTACCGCTCCGTTACTGACCTGCTGGATATATATGCCCTTTTTGACGCTCTCAATAATCTCCTGCGGCTTGCTGGCGCCGGGAAGGATATAGGTATTTCGCATTCTTGGCACCGGATAGTGCGCGTAACTTTCGCGTCGGCCGTTGCCCGTAGAAGACAGGCCATAATGACGGGCCGAGATTCTGTCGTGCATATAGCTTTTGAGTATGCCGTTCTCGACGAGCACCGTGCGCTGGCCCGGCGTGCCTTCGTCATCAAAGTTGATTGACCCGCGTGCACTTGCCCAAGTGCCGTCATCAACGACCGTAACGAACGGCTCGGCAACTTTCTGTCCCATCATCGTGCAGTAAATAGACGTTTTCTTGCGGTTGAAGTCGGCCTCGAAACCATGCCCGATTGCCTCATGCAGCAGCACCCCAGGGTTGCCCGGTGCGAAAACGACCGGCATTTCGCCTGCGGGTGGAGTTATGGCATCAAAGAGCGTTACGGCGCCGTCAACCGCGTTCTCAGCCACCCCGTTTACAATTTGCTCTGTAAAATAAGAGAAGTCACGTCGGCCTCCTCTGCTGAACCAGGATTGCTCTTTGCGTCCTTCTTTCTCGACGGAGACGGACGCGGAAAGTGCGCTATTGGGCAGGAAGTCTTCCGCCTTGACTCCGTCGCTTGTAACGACCATTATTCGCTTTTGAGTATCATCGAAACCGGCGTTGACTTTAATGACATAATTTGAACGCTTGAAGCACTTTGCGGCAACATCCTCAACCAATGCGAGGCGCGACGATAACGGCGACGACGTCGTGCCGGTCAGCGGATAGTAGTTACCCGCGTCGAGGGCCGCAAATTTGCCTGAAGGGGGTTTGGCGGAACCGTCGGCAATCGTGGCAGCCATTGCGGCTGCGGCCATCATTGACTTTTCGGACAGATCCTGTGTAAAACCGAAGCCGACCTGGTCGCCTTTGACCGTGCGAATGCCGACGCCGAGATTAACGCTTGTATAGGCGCGGTCAACCTTTCGGTCTTCAAGGCCGAGCCAATTGGAGACGGTGTGCTCAAAGTACAGGTCCGCAAAATCGCCGCCCTTCGACAGGGCCTTGCCAAGCACACGTTTGCAAAGGGCATCGGTAATACCGAATTCTTTTTCAAAATACCCCGCCTTTTCAGTTCCCGCGAAGGTCAGCCAGCCGTCGGAGAGAACTGGCGCGGCGATTACTGCACCACCGGCAAGGGCCGAGGCCTTCAAAAAGGAGCGTCTATCCACCAGGTTCATAATGTTTCCTCAACCTTTTCCAACCGTTTTTTTCATCTTAACCAGAACTTGTGAAAAAATAAAGACGAATTGTGCCAGAAAACCTGACAGCTTTTTCAGATTTTTGTTAAATTATAACTTTTCGCCGACCGAAGCGTATATTGTGGTCGTGTGAAAAGGTAACGGCAAAGACGACTATTTAACAATAGAGCATCGTGGCAGAAATTATTCACGAATAAGCGTTTACTGAACAGATGGATGGATAAGATGGACGGCACTTTGAGAGATTTCCTGTATATGGAAGAGGGTTGGTCGGGTGAGATGTCATCAGCGGACCAGCCGGGGATAGAGAACCTGCCGGGTGGCGGGGAAGACAATCAGCGGACGAACAATCAGGAGTTTAAGCTGCCTGATGAGCTTGGAATACTCGCGATTAGAAATGCCGTTATTTATCCGGGAACCGTTGCGCCGCTGGCGGTCGGCAGGGAGAAAAGCAAGGCGCTTTTGAAGGACGTCAGACCGAATGAGACGGTCATAGGGATTTTGACGCAGCGCAAGCCGGACACAGATAAGCCGGACTTTGGAGACCTTTACAAGGTTGGAACTGCAGCAATGGTGCTGAAGATTATCAGGGCGCCGCAGGGGTCGATGAGCATTTTCGTTCACGGCATAGCCCGGTTCGAGGTAACTGAGCCGGTGACGACCGAACCGTATCTCAAGGCCAGGGTCAGGCCGCTGAAGGCAAAGACGCGGATAACAAAGAGATTGAAGGCCCTGATGGTGAACGTCCGGCAGACGGCGAATCGTGTCATAGTCCTTAGCCCCAACGTGCCTGAAGAGGTGTCCACCCTGCTTGAGGAGATTGAAGACCCATCCTCGCTGGCGGACTACCTCGCCGCGAACATCAGCCTGAAAACCGAAGACAGGCAAAAGCTCCTCGAGGAGCTTGACGCCGGCAAACGCCTGGAGCGGATTTCAGTTGCGCTTGCCAATCAGCTTGACGTTCTCGAATTGAGTCACAAAATTCAGGGGCGGGTTCGTGAGTCCGTCGAGAAGAGCCAGCGTGAGTACTTTTTGCAGGAGCAGCTAAAGGCGATTCAGACCGAGCTTGGCAAGGATGACGGGCGGGGCGAAGAGCTAAAGCAGCTTACCGAGAATATCAAGAAGGCGAAGATGCCGGAGAGGGTCGAGGTGGAGGCGATGCGGGAGCTCGACCGGCTGAGCAAGATGCTGCCGATTTCGCCGGAATACAGCGTGATAAGGACATATCTGGATTTTGTCTGTGAGCTGCCGTGGTCGGTGGCGACGAAGGACCGGATTGACATAAGGCGGGCCCAGGGCATCCTCAACCGCGACCACTATGATTTGAAGAAGGTCAAAAGGCGGATTCTGGAGTTTTTGGCAGTGCGCAAACTCAATCCCGCGGGCAAAAGCCCGATACTGTGCTTTATCGGGCCGCCCGGCGTGGGCAAGACCTCGCTGGGTAAATCGATTGCTCGCGCGATGGGACGAAAATTCATCCGCATATCGCTGGGCGGAATAAGGGACGAGGCGGACATCCGCGGGCATCGCAGGACATATATCGGGGCGCTCCCAGGGAGAATCCTGCAGGAGCTGCGCAAAACGGGCGCCAAGAATCCGGTATTTATGCTCGACGAGCTGGATAAAATCGGGGCGGATTTCAGAGGCGACCCGGCCAGTGCCCTTCTGGAGGTGCTCGACCCGGAGCAGAACAACAGTTTCACCGACCATTACCTTGACCAGCCGTTTGATTTGTCGAACGTTATGTTCATCGGCACGGCCAACTATGCCGAGCCTATTCCGCCGGCCCTGCACGACCGAATGGAAATCATCGAGCTTCCCGGCTATACCGAGACGGAAAAACTGCATATCGCGAAAAAATACCTTGTCCCGCGGCAATTGAAAGAGCATGGGCTGAACAAGAGTCGGCTCAACGTCAAAAGCGACGCGATTGTTGCGCTTATTCGAAGTTATACGCGTGAGGCGGGGGTGCGGAATCTTGAGAGGAATGTCGCAGCGGTATGTCGGGCGGTTGCGACTGATATTGCGAAGAATAAAAAGAGGCAGGCGACTATCAACGCAGGCGATTTGGCGAAAATACTGGGGCCCACGCAATATGAATCGGAGCTTGCGCTGCGTGCGGGGATACCGGGGGTGGCGACGGCGCTTGCCTTTACGCCCGTGGGCGGCGAGATACTCTTCATCGAGTCGGCCTCGATGCCGGGCAAAGGCGTGCTGCAACTGACCGGTCAAATCGGCGACGTGATGAAGGAAAGCGCACAGGCGGCTTTTTCAATCGTAAAGTCAAACGCCGGCAAGCTCGGTATTGAGCCGGCCAGATTCACCAAGTTCGATTATCATATTCACGTCCCCGCGGGCGCAGTCCCCAAAGATGGGCCAAGCGCAGGCGTCGCTATGTTCTCCTCGCTCGTGTCGCTGCTTTTACACAAGCCCGTCAGGCCAGACGTTGCGATGACGGGCGAGATTACGCTACGCGGACTCGTGCTGCCCATTGGCGGTTTGAAAGAGAAAATTTTGGCGGCAAAACAAGCGGGGATAAAAACAGTAATTCTGCCCGCCAGAAACAGAAAAGACCTGCCTGAAGTCCCCAAAGAGGCCAAGAAGGGCTTGCATTTCAAATTCGTCAAGAACACAAACGAGGTGCTCAAAATCGCCCTAAGCGGGAATTGACGGCGGTAACGGCGAAGTTATTTTCTTTTCTTGTCGGTGGGCAATTCCGTCGCTTGCGGGGGCACAGGAGGTAGTTTGCAATCCATGCGTCTTGCTTCAATGGCCGCTATTGCGATAACGCCGATGGTTGTTACCACCCCAACGATTACCAGCAAAACAATCCCTAAGTGACTGCTTATACTCATATCATACCTTGCTTACCCTTCGGCTGTAATAATCTGCACAATCTTCCGCTTGAGTTCCGGCAATTTATTTGTCGCGACGTCCCAGACAAGGTGGTAGTCGACGCCAAAGTAATCGTGGATGAGTTTGTCCCTCATCCCGGCGATTCTCTTCCAATCAATATCGCCGTGTCTTGCCCTGAAGTCAGCGGGTGTTTTTCTTGCTGCTTCGCCGATTATCTCGATACTACGAACAAAGGAACGTTTAAGGGTCTGGTCAGAAAGAAATCTGTCTTCATCCAAGCGGGAGACAATACCCTCAACGTAATTTATCTCATCGAGTATATGGCGAAGAAACTCAATTGGAGAGGGGGACATATTCGACTTCCCTGAGTACGTACGGCGATATGTAGCTGCTTAGCGACTCTTTTGTTACAAGCTCGACTCTCCGACCAAACAAATCCTCAAGCAGAAAGCAGGTATCGATGAAGTTATCGAATGTTTTCTCATCTGGGTCAAATTCCACCAGGAGATCGACGTCACTTTTCGGATTGGCTTCACCCCTTGCGAATGAGCCGAAAAGGCCTATCGACCGGATTCCATACGAAAGCAGTTGCGTCCGCGACTTGCGGATTGTATCGACAATCCTATCTTTTGTTAGATTCTTGTCTACCATAGCCAATCACCTGTTGAAGCCAATTATAGCATTTGTGGTTTTTATTACATCAATCATTTCTGCAACATCGTGGACGCGGAGAATTGATACGCCAGCGGCGGCGCAAAGTGCGACGGCGGCGGCGGTGCCGAAGGCGCGGTCGGCTGGATTTTCTTTGCCGGTGAGTTTGCCAATGAAGTTTTTTCGGCTTGGGCCGACGAGGACGCGATAGCCGGTCTTTACGAATTTATCGATATTGGCCAAAAGTTTGAGATTGTGCTCGACGGTCTTGCCAAAGCCGATGCCGGGGTCGATGAAGATTCGCTCCTTTGGTATGCCGAATTGCGCTGCTTGTTTTGCCCTGTCTAACAGGAACGTCAAGACTTCGGCGACCACGTCATCGTATTTCGGCTCGATTTGCATCGTCCGGGGCGTTCCCTGTATATGCATAAGGACGACGGGAACCTGACATTGGCCAGCCAATTGCGCCATCCGTTCATCAGCAAGGGCGGTGATGTCATTTATCATCGCGGCGCCGGCATCAAGGGCGGCCTTGGCGACTTCATAATTTGTCGTATCGATACTGATGCAGACCTTTATTTTTTTAGCGAGTTTTTCAATTACGGGTATTGCCCGGCGAATCTGCTCATTAGGGGGGACAGGTTTTGCGCCGGGTCTGGTGGATTCGGGGCCGACGTCGATAATCGCTGCGCCGTCGGCGGCCATTTTGAGCCCGTGCTCAATTGCCTTATCCCCGTCGAGGAACTTGCCGCCGTCGCTGAACGAATCTGGTGTAACATTAATGACGCCCATAAGAAGACAGCCGGTTTCAAAATCCAGCCGACCGATTGGCCATTCCAAAATGTTTCGGGAATTATTTTTCATCTTTTTGAGTTTGAAATCCGATTCCGACGAGTTTTTTCGCAAGAGCAGGGCACGGTTGTTTGAGCGAGATGGTTGTGTTTTGGAATTCTCGGCGGACGGGGTAATTTTTTCGCAGGTCATCGAAGAATCTGCCGCGTTTAGCCGGCTCGACCATTGCGATTTCACGCGTATTGAAGTCATCGCGGTTGATGCAATAGACCTGCTGGACGATTTCATTAAGAAGCGATTGCTGGTCTGGGCCTATTTTGTCGTTTGTTACTTGGGGCACGGTTGGCGGCGGTAAAAAGTCACTTATCTGATATTTCGGCTTAAGGCCGAAGTGTTCGCAGGCGGTGTTATAAATCATAATCATCCCGGCTATTTTGCCGTCGAGAGAATAGCCAGCGATATGCGGCGTTGAAATATCAACGATTCGCAGCAATTCGCAATCGATATTCGGCTCATTTTCCCAGACATCCAATATAACAGCGTCAAGTTTACCCGATTGAATCGCTTCTTTGAGTGAAGCAGTATCGTGCACGGCACCGCGAGACGTGTTGATAAATACGCAACCCTCTTTGAGCGAGTTAAAGAATCTGTCATCGGCCAGATGAAAGGTCTTGTCTTGTCCCTCGAAGATCAGAGGCGTATGAAGCGTAATAAAATCGCAATCGAAAAGTTCGCTAAGCGGCCTATATTTTTTATCCCCTGTTTGACGAGACAGTGGCGGGTCGTTGAGCAGAACGTTCATACCCAGCGATTTGCACTTCTGTGCGACTTTGCTGCCGACGTTTCCGACGCCGACGATGCCGATGGATGTGCCTTCAAGCGTTATTTTGTATTTTTTGCCGACCGAAAGCAGAGCGGCGACAATATATTCGGCGACCGAATTGGCGTTGGAGCCGGGTGCGGAGGCAAAGCCGATACCGCGTTTTTTCAGGTAATCGATATCGACGTGCTCAAAGCCGATTGTGGCGGTGGCGACGAATTTGACTTTGCTGGCAGCAAGCAGCTTTTTATCTACCGGCGTTATGCTTCGGACAAGCAAAATATCCGCATCGGCGACGACATCTGGCGTGATTTTCCTGCCCGATATCGCCTGCACCTCGCCTATCGACAAGAAGCATTCTTTCACAAACGGTATATTTTCATCCGCGATTATTTTCATTCTAAATTAGTTAACTCCAACTCAAATTGGAGCGTTAGCTGGGCATAGTGTGTTACCGGAATGGCAATAAAGAATTGCCCCTAAGCAAGATACTGTTGCAAAAATTCCCCAAGAAGACATATCTTCAAATTAGGTACGTCTTTCAACCTTTCTTTCAGTTTCGCGTCCGTTGTTAATACGATTCTCTCTTGATTTGAGTACCATAATTCGATTAAGTATACGTCATCGGCTGGTGTTTTGGTGGCTATGTCATCAGGAAGCTCCAGTAGCTCGTCATCATATACGATTACAGTCTTGTCAGAATCGCGAAACAGAAGATGTAGCATTGAAAAAAGCGGTTTTAAATTAACGAATTGTTCAGACCGCTTACTATAATCATGGAACTTTTCTATGAACCGGCTGTTTCTTTTTATTACTATTTTGTCGCCCTTTTTAACGAAAGCATTTAGAAATTGAATCGCCGCCACTCTGTTAGATTCTTGAGCGTCAGGGCGGAGGTATTCTAACAGCCACTCGTTGACAATTATCTCCATTGACTTGCTCTCAAGAGATGCTGAAGAAATCTTTAACTTGCTTTAGTTCCGCTTCGTAAAAGCTCTTGAGACCGCCCTTGATTTGCCCTTTCTCGTTGATTTCCTGTCTTTCAATTTTTGTCTCTTTGCCCTCCTTTGAGAGATAATAAATACAAACGTCTTCAGGTTTGATCTTATTTTTGGCCACTTCGTTAAGAAGAGAAAGGACGATATGCTCACTATGGGTTGATATTATGAAACTCTTATCTTCTTCCTGAGAGATTTTTACGAACGTGTCTACCAACTTATCCATCAATTCGGGATGCAGGTGGATTTCGGATTCCTCGATACAGACAGTAGATACTTCTTCCCTCAAGCATTTCGTCAGAATTGTAACAAGTTGATTTGTTCCGAATCCTTCATTTACAAGGTCACAGACGAGCCCCGTTGTCTGATCGCGAGATTGAAGGTAGTAGTTGGCTGTGCCAACTATTGGCCTCACTTGGAACGCCCTGTCTATCATCCGCTCCAAATAATGCGCTACTTTCCCCTCCAATTCGCGATTAGCAGCCAACAGAGTGGCCAGTTCATCTTCGTTCAATAACTGCGGCTGCATAGGAACGGACGAATAATTTGGCTTAGTAAATCCTCTCCTAAGCGGAACAAAATCAACTCCTCGGAGTTCTTCAATAGGCGAATTAATGCTTTCCTGCAGGATATTAAGGGAGTCCGCTGAATCAACTTTGATATCAGGTTCTTTCGCACCTATAAGCATCTCGCCTTTGGCGAGGGGTATAACGCTTATGTTCGGTGATATACCATTCCATACAACCTGTGCCATTCCAAATGGCCCGGTAACATCGACATTTGCGGTTTTGTTTGCTGGATAAGGGAAAGTTACATCGATGTCTAAGGAAATATTGTATGGTTTGAAAGTCCTTAGCATAAGAGATGATTTCTTTTTCCCTAAAACAGCAGTGTATTGCGACCTTATTTCATCTCGCGAAACTTCTATCCCGAGACTTATCTCGGAATTTTCTTTTTTCCAGAACACAGTTTGCGCGAAACCTCCCATATTCAAAAATCCAAGATTCAAGAAGCTGTCCATTGCTTGGTTCGGATTCAAAACAACATTCTTCAAAGTTAGTAATCCGTATATAACGCTGGATTTACCGCTGTTATTGGGGCCAGTAAGAACCGTTATTTTCCCCAAAGGCATTTCGCCATCGCGGATACCTCGAAAGTTCCCGAGTGTCAGTTTCGTAATCATTTTTAGAGGTCTCCTATCTTGAGCTAATTCTCTTAATTTTGCTAATATCTAACAATTATCGGACAACTGTGATGTATTGTCAAATGCCATTTCTGTTGAGTGTTCAAGGCGCAATAGTGCAAAGCTCTAGCGACATATAATGTATTCAAAACCAGACGCCGGCGATTTTGGCGTCACAATCGGGACAGCAGGAATCCTTTATTCGGTTGGAAGCGACGTGATAGCCGACGCGTTCGATAAGGACTTTGCCGCACTTGAAGCAGTATGTGTTTTCCTGTTTTGAGCCGGGGACGTTGCCTAAGTAAACATAGTGCAGACCGGCCTGTTTGCCGATTTCGTATGCCCGCTGGAGCGACTTCGGCGGCGTGGGCTGGGAATCAAGATATTTGTACTGAGGGTAGAATCTGCTTATGTGCCAGGGGAAACCGGGCCCGGCCTTTGTGACTAAAAAGTCGGCAAGGCGTTTCAACTCCTCTTCTGAATCATTTTCATCGGGCAACAGCAGCGTGGTCGTTTCAATCCAGATATTGGTGTGTTTTGCAATGTACTCGATGGTGTCTAATACCGGCTGGAGTTTGGCTTTGCACAATCGGCGGTAGTAATCCTCACTGAAGGCCTTGAGGTCAACGTTTATCGCATCGAGCCAGTCGGCTGCAAAGTCAATCGCCTCCTTGGTCTGGTAGCCGTTGCTGACAAAGACGTTGGCAAGGCCTCGCTGTTTGGCCAACTTGGCGCAATCAGCGCACAGTTCCATAAAGACGGTCGGCTCGGTGTAGGTATATGCGATGCTCTTGCAGCCATAGCGCACTGCGGCGTTGACGATTTGCTCCGGGCTGATGGCTTGGCCGTCAATTTGCCTGCCTTCGACGATGGCCTGGCTTATCTGCCAGTTCTGGCAGAAATCGCATCGAAAATTGCAGCCCATCGTCGCAATTGAAAAACTGGAGCTTCCCGGCCGAAAATGAAACAGCGGTTTTTTCTCTATGGGGTCGGGGTTGGCAGAGACGACTTTGTCGTAATTGAGCGAATAGAGGATACCAGCGATATTCTTGCGAACAGCGCATCTGCCGATTTTGCCTTCGGGTATGAGGCAGCGATGGGCGCACAATAAACATTGCACCTTCTTGTCTTGCGCCGGCTCCCACAAAACGGCCTGTTTGAGACCCTGTCGTTCCACTGTCATCGGCTGCACCTGTCACACAATCTTTTGGCTTCGCCGATTCAGTATATTGAATTAAGCAGGCGAAATCAAACCCCGTCCTTTGTCGCCGTTTCGGTTATGCCCTGCCGATGCGCCGCAGATAGACCTTTGATTTTTTAAGTCCCATTCTGGACGCCTTCTTTTTTACGGCGTCGGTCTTGCGATGCAGCTTCTTTGCGACTTTGGATGTTGCGGTTGCGGGAAAGAGTTGCTTGAGAAGATTAATATCCCGCCTGCTCCACCGGCCCCTTGCTTTCCTTTTCTTTGCCATTTGTGTCCCCCTTAAAAAAAGTTAACGGCAAAACCCATCCCTTATGACAATGATGCCATCAGGGGACAATTTACGACGCCGGTTCGATGATGTCAAGTGTTTTTGGCAGCGTGCAGAGAAAAAACTCAGCACAAGATGACGGCCAGCTCGGACTTTACAAGAAGGCGGTTTGGGGTATACTTAGACGGGTTATGATGCAATCGATAGAAAATTCTGTTGGGATAGTGAAGACGCATACGATACGGGTTGTCGATGAGAATAATCCGCTGGAGCTTGCGTGCGGCAAAAAATTGGGGCCAATTGACGTGGCATACGAGACATACGGCAAGCCGGACGCGACGGGTGATAATTGTGTCCTGATTTGCCACGCGCTTAGCGGCAATGCCCACGTGGCGGGCTACAATACCCCTAACGACAAGAAGCCCGGCTGGTGGGATAATATGGTCGGACCCGGCAAGGGGATAGACACGAACAAATATTATGTGATTTGTTCTAATTTCCTGGGCGGCTGTTCCTGGTCTGGAGCGGAGATTTATACTACCGGGCCGTCATCAATTAACCCCAAAACCGGCAAGCCATACGGTCTCGATTTCCCGATTATCACCATAGCCGATATGGTGAAGGTTCAGAAGCTGCTGTTAGACAAATTAGGCATAAAAAAATTGTTGGCGGTGATAGGCGGCTCTATTGGCGGGATGCAGGTTTTGCAGTGGGTGATTGAGTATCCGGATTTTGTTCGGGCGGCACTGCCGATAGCGACAACCAGCCATTTGAGCGCGCAGTCGATAGCGTTCGATGCGGTGGGTCGAAACGCGATATTAGCCGACCCTAATTTTGTCGACGGGCAGTACTACGGCAAGGGACAACCGGCAAGTGGACTGGGCATCGCGAGAATGATAGGACATATTACGTATCTGTCCGAAGAAGGTATGCGGGCAAAGTTCGGTAGAAAGCTGCGAACCGCCGACGATTACAAATATGATTTTGATTCGGAGTTTGCGGTCGAGACGTATCTTGACCACCAGGGACAGAGTTTCGTCGAGCGGTTTGACGCCAACAGCTATCTTTACATCACCAAAGCGTCGGATTATTTTGACCTCGCCAAGGACCTCGGTTCTCTGGAAAATGCCTTCGCAAATATCAAGAGCAGGTTTCTGGTTATAAGCTTGTCAAGCGACTGGCTTTTCACGCCCGCCCAATCGAGGGCGATAGTGGATGCGCTGGCCGGAAACCGCAAGGATGTCAGCTATTGCAACGTCGCCTCGCCTTCCGGCCACGACGCGTTTCTGCTGGAGTCGGATGCGCTGGGCGGATTTATCTGCTGCTTTTTGAAGGCGACCTACGACCCGAAAAACCTCAGGCCCTGCTCTTGCTATGCGCAGCGTGGTCGCGGTTTAAGTGCCCTCGAACAGCCGAACCGTGCGCGTGTGGATTACGACCTCATAGAATCTCTCATTGAGCCGGACAGCACCGTGCTGGACGTCGGCTGCGGCGACGGGGAACTATTAGCGAGTCTGGTGCGCGACAAGAACATAAAAGGCGAGGGTATCGAGCTTGACCAGGAGCTTGTCCTCGATTGTGTCTGCCGCGGCCTGCCGGTTATCCAGCAGGATATTGAGCAGGGATTGCATTATTACGGGGACAAGAGCTTCGATTATGTGATACTGTCGCAGACGGTGCAGACACTAAAAAACCCGGAGAAAGCGTTTCTCGAACTGCTGCGTGTCGGCAAAAAAGTGATCGTCAGCTTTCCGAATTTTGCTCATTGGCGGTGCAGGGTGCAGATTGGTCTTTGCGGCAAGGCCCCTGTGACGGGGCGATTGCCTTTTGAGTGGCATAACTCGCCCAACGTTCATTTTCTGTCACTCAAGGACTTCGACGCGTTCTGCAAGAAATTGGGCGTCAGGGTAGTGAATCGTATTCCTCTCGGCAGGTCGCTTGCCAAGGCGGTGAGGTTTGCGCCGAATCTGTTTGCCGAGCAAGCCGTTTACGTGACGAGCAAGGACTGATTTTAAAATCCGAACTTGAAGTATCGGAGAAATACTATGACACGGATTGAGCGGGTTGGTGTATCGCTTGAAAAGGGATTACTTGACGCCTTTGACAAGCTGATTTCGACACAGGGCTACGAGAGCCGGTCGGAGGCGATACGGGACCTGATAAGGCAGCAATTAAGCAGCGACCGGTTGCGCAACGACAAGGCAGAGGCGGCCGCCGCCGTTGTCCTCGTGTATGACCATCACGCGACAGCGATTATGGAGCGGTTGACTGAGCTGCAGCATTCGCATTTTCTTAAGACCATTTCTTCTCTTCACGTTCACCTGGGCCACCACGAGTGCCTCGAGGTAATAGTGCTGCGGGGCAAGGTTGGCGAAATAAACCGGATGGGAGAAAAACTTGTAAGCATAAAAGGCGTCAAGCTGGGGCGTATCAATCTTCTGCCGACCGAGGGGCTGTAATCGGCCCGGCAGTTTCGGCCAAGGTCGATATTGACTTTCGCAGGTGCTATGTGTTAAAAGTAAGAACCTTAAGCGCCTGGGAACAACCGCACAGGGAATTTACTCAAACTTCTGAAGTTGAGATTAAGGAGCGCCGGTTATGCCGGAAAGACTGCGTTACGGCTACTTCGACAATAAAGCAAGAGAGTTCGTTATAACCAGACCCGATACGCCTCTGCCCTGGATAAACTACCTCGGTTGCCAGGACTATCTCGGGCTAATCTCCAACACCGCCGGCGGATACAGTTTCTATCGTGATGCCCGCCTCAGACGCCTGACACGCTACCATTACAACGTCATCCCAAAGGATATTCCCGGCAGGTACATTTACATCTGCGACGGCAAAAAAACGTGGAATCCGGGCTTCAAACCCGCGAAGACAAAGCTGGACGATTACAAGTGCCGACACGGCCTCGGATATACCGTGATTGAGGGCGCGCTGAACGGCCTGAGAGTCTCGACCACGTACTTCGTCCCAATCGGCACAAACGCGGAGGTCTGGTCGGTGGCGGTCAAAAATGAAAGCCGGAAGGTCAAAGATATAGACCTGTTCAGCTACGCCGAGTTTTGTCTTTATGACGCCCTCGATGACGCCACCAACTTCCAGCGAAACTGGAACATAGCAGAGGTCGAAATCGAAAATAGTGCGATATTTCACAAAACCGAATACCGTGAACGCAGGAACCATTATGTGTTTTTCTGGAGCAGCGAGAAAATCGCCGGCTTCGATACGATGCGGGACGCCTTTATCGGCCGGCTGAACGATTATGGCTGCCCCGATGTGGTGAAACGCCGGTCGGCAACAAACAGCGTTGCTCACAGTTGGCAGCCGATTGGTTCACACCAGGTGAAGCTGTCTGTGAAACCCGGACAAACCAAACGCCTGCACTTTGTGTTGGGCTACATCGAGAATCCGCAGGAAGAAAAATTCGCCGCACCGAACGTAATCAATAAAAAAGGGTTTTACGAGGCAATCGCCAATCTCAAAACGTCCGCTCAGGTTGATAAGCGTTTGAATGAGCTTAAAAAATTCTGGGCCGATGCACTCTCTGGTTACCAGGTTAAAATAGACAACCCGCACGTCGAACGAATGGTCAATGTCTGGAACCAGTATCAGTGTATGGTAACCTTCAACCTGTCGCGCTCGGCAAGCTCTTTCGAGACGGGCGTCAGCAGGGGACTTGGCTTCCGCGATTCCAATCAGGATATACTTGGCTTCGTTCATATCGTTCCTGAACGTGCCCGTCAGCGAATCATCGACCTGGCGTCAACGCAGAACCACGACGGCTCGTGCTATCATCAGTATCAGCCGTTGACTAAGAAGGGCAATGCCGCCGTCGGAACCGGCTTCAGCGATGACCCCCTTTGGCTTATAGTCTCGACCGCCGCTTATATTAAAGAGAACGGCGACTGGTCGATTCTCGATGCCCCCGCCGGCTATCAGTCCGCCGAAGCATCGGCTTCGGCGAGACCTCGCCATTTAGCGGGGTCGCCAAATGGCGGGGATGTCCCCGACAGCGAAAAAAGCACAACCCTGATGGACCACCTGCATCTTTCGATGAAACACGTTATGGACCTCCGCGGCTCACACGGCCTACCCCTGATTCAGCACGCCGATTGGAACGACTGCCTCAATCTCAATTGTTTCAGCAATAGTCCCGGCGAGAGCTTCCAGACCAGCGGTGACATCGAGGGAGGCAAAGCAGAATCTGTGATGGTTGCCCAGCTATTTGTTTACGCCGCCGGCGAGATGTGTCAGATGCTGGAGCATCTCGGCCAGAAAGATAAGTCCGGCGATTACGCCAAAAAAGCATACGATATGAAGGGTGCCATCCTCAAATCCGGCTGGGACGGTAACTGGTTCGTCCGCGCTTATGACCATTTCGAGCAGCCGATTGGCTCTAAAGCATGCGATGAAGGAAAGATATTCATCGAAACTCAGGGCTGGGGTGTTATGGCCGGAATCGGCCTCGATGACGGCAAAGCCCTCTCGGCCCTCGATAGCGCCTGGAAATACTTAGCCGACGAAAATGGAATGGTCCTCAATCAGCCCGCCTATACAAAATACCAGGACCGCCTCGGCGAAATTTCCTCATACCCGCCGGGCTACAAAGAAAACGCCAGCATATTCTGCCACAACAACACCTGGGTCATCATCGGCGAAACCATCCTCGGACGCGGAGACAAGGCCTGGGAGCTTTACAAGAGAATCTGCCCGAGCACCAAAGAAGATGTGGCTGACAACTACAAGTGTGAGCCGTATTGTTTCGCTCAGACGATATCCGGGCACGATAGCCCCCTGCCGGGCGAGGCCAAAAACTCCTGGCTTACAGGCACCGCCTCCTGGAGCTTTGTGGCATTGTCGCAATACATCCTCGGCATAAGGGCCGAATTGGATGGACTCAGAATAGACCCCTGTATCCCGCCGGAATGGAGCAAGTTCGCCGTTACACGGAAGTTCAGAGGCGCAACCTATAACATAAAAGTATTGAATCCTGATAAGGTAATGCGCGGCGTAAAGAAAATGCTCGTCAACGGCAAAGAGCATCGCGGCAATGTCGTCGAGGTATTCAAAAAAGGCAGCGTCGTCAACGTCGAGGTTTACTTAGGATAGCAGCACCTGAAAGAGAAGCGGCCTACCTGCCAGAACCGGCGATGCGACAGCGTTCGCCGAATCACCTTCAGGAAACTTGTAACAGCAAATCTGTGAGATTTTGTTGTCGCGATGTCAGCCGATAATCTTCAAACGCAAGTCAGATGCTCCCTTAACTCCTCCAAAACAAAGGGCTTATAGCACCTCAATGGTTGCAGCCCTTCCATTCCGTGGTAAATTTGAAAAAAACATCAGATATACCGCTAATATCAGATACATTCTTAATTCAGAAAGTCCGGCAATATCGCCGGATATGCCAAAAACTCCTTTACGTGCAGGAGAAGGGTGTACGAAAGGAGGCGAGAGAATGAACACACCAAGACCACCATAGCAAGAAGATCTGCCACGCTGGCTCTTTTGGCCTTTGGAGGATTATTTTTCCTCCGTCGCAGAAAATAATCTGTAGACCAGAAAGGAGGCACAAGAATAAAAATTGGTGAAAGTCGATTGTTAGATATTGTTTTGGAACGAACTTTATTGGAAAAAGTAAATAGAAGAGGGGGAAAAATCATGAACACAAAACAAATTCTCATCATTGCTGTGGCTGTTTTGACAATAGTCCTGGCACAACCAGCCTTTGCTGTAATAGAGTATACTCCTAGCTCAGACACGGTCCTCGCAGCCGAAAACGCGTACGGCTACAGCGTTTACGATGTGGTGTCCGTTTCCGGGAACACTACGGTAAAGACATCAGAATTGATCGTCCCAGTTGTTGCAGAGCCGCTACGCACGAAGACCCTGATTTTAACCAGGGGTACGCCGGATATGTGGTCGAAAAATCCTTACCCCTTACCTAATCCGTGGCTAAACCTGGCCGATTGGGTTCTTGCTGTGACAAATGCTTTTTACGGCACAGGTGATGAAGAAGCAATAAGTGCGGCAGCAGAGAAGATACGGCAAGACATCGAAAACCGATGGGACCAACCGTTGGAGATAAAGCCGGATTTCTCTTGGGGTCAAGACTCATGTAACTGGATTGTCGGGGGTAATAATAAGGGAATAGATGAGTTGTTGTCTGGTCCACTTTACCAATACCCTGAACCAGCCACACTGTCGTTGCTGGGGCTTGGTGGATTAGCATTGTTTCGTCGGCGGAGATAGAAAGGCAGAAGACAGAGGACCGAAGGCGGAGGGCCGGAGGATAAGGCAATCCGCCTTTGCCGAAGATTCGGCGGAGTTGGGGATGGCAATTAGCGGGCTACGGGGAAAATCCTGTAGCCCGTTATTTTTTTGGTAATCCATTCTTTTGTGGAGATATTTGCGGCAGTTGTTTTGGAAGCAAAACATCAAGTGTTGCTAGTGCCGTTTCCAAAAAGGTAATATAACTTTTTATAATTGAAGCTTTACATAAGTCTCTTATTTTCAATGGATTCCCGCTTTCGCGGGAATGACAAAAGCGATACTTTATTTTTAGAAACGGCACTAGGAAGCAGTTTTCGGCCAGACCGAAAGAAGCTTGATAAACCGCGTCTTTTCTGCTATAGCTATTTCACGCGTGCTGAATTCCATAATAATCAAGAATGGTTTGATGAAACTTGACCCAACAAAGATGAAGAACTGGGAGATAGCCGAGGCGGCCGAGAAGAACATCAAATCCATCTTCCAGTTGGCTGATGAAATAGGGCTGCAAAAAGATGAATTGTTGCCTGCCGGCCACACCGTGGGCAAGGTCAACTTTATGAAGGTGCTCGACCGGCTCAAAGATACTCCAACGGCCAAATACATCGATGTCACCGCCATAACTCCAACGCCCTTTGGTGAAGGTAAAACGACAACCACAATCGGGCTTATTCAGGGACTCGGTAAATGCGGCAAACGCTCGGTCGGTGCGATTCGCCAGCCCAGCGCAGGCCCGACCTTTAACATCAAGGGCGGTGCTGCCGGCGGCGGCCTTTCCCAGTGTATTCCTCTGATTCCATTTTCAATCCGGCTGACCGGGGACATTGACTCGGTCACAAACACGCACAATCTCTGTATGGTCGCATTGACCGCCCGGATGCAGCACGAAAGAAACTATGACGATGAGCGGCTGGCAAAAAGAAACTTGCGCCGGCTGGATATCGACCCGAACTCCGTTCAAGTCGGCTGGGCGATTGACCTTTGCGCCCAGGCGCTTCGTAATATCAGAATAGGCAGGGGCGGCAAGAACGACGGCTTCGAAATGGATTCGGGATTCCAGGCCACCGTCTCAAGCGAGGTTATGGCCATACTGGCGATTGCAAAGAACCTCAAAGACTTTCGCAGCCGAATCGCAAAAATGGTGGTGGCCAGGGACCGCAGGGGCAATGATATAACGACTGCAGACCTCGAAGTGGACGGGGCAATGACCGCCTGGATGCTGGATGCGCTCAATCCCAATCTGCTTCAGACGATTGAGGGCCAGCCCGTTTTTGTCCACGCAGGCCCCTTCGCCAATATAGCCATCGGCCAAAGCTCGGTTATTGCCGACCTGACCGGGACAAAACTTGGCGACTATCACGTGACCGAAAGCGGCTTCGGCGCCGACGTCGGCTATGAGAAATTCTGGAATCTCAAGTGCCGAATCTCAGGCCTGCGCCCCGATGCCGTAGTCATAGTCGCAACTGTTCGTGCGCTGAAAATGCACGGTGGCGGCCCCCCGGTCAGACCCGGTGTGCCTCTCAGCGAAGAATACACAAAAGAGCATCTCGACCTGCTCGAAAAGGGTTGCGTTAACCTGATTGCCCACGTCGAAATCGTCAAAAAAAGCGGCGTCCGTCCGATTGTGTGCATAAACAGTTTCTCCGCTGATACAAAGGCCGAACACAGTCTTGTCAAAAAAATCGCCGAACAGCACGGCGCCGCGGCAATCATCTCCGAACACTGGCTAAAAGGCGGAGATGGCGCCATCGAGCTGGCCGAAGCCGTTATTGACGCCTGCCGGCAAAAAAATAATTTCAAATTCCTGTATGATATTGAAATGCCCCTGCGAAAACGAATAGAGCTTATCGCCAAAGAAGTTTACGGCGCGAACGGCGTCTCGTATTCGGAGGTCGCACTTGAAAAGCTAAGGGCGTTGGAGGCGAACCCGACCACGCAGAAGTTCGGCACGTGTATGGCGAAGACGCATCTGAGCTTGTCCTACGACCCGGAGTTCAAAGGCCGACCCATTGGCTGGCAACTGCCCATCAGAGACGTGCTGGTATATAAAGGCGCTGAGTTTGTCGTGCCGCTGGCCGGCGAGGTCAAGCTGATGCCCGGCACCGGCTCAGACCCGGCTTTCAGACGAATTGATGTTGACGTAAATACTGGCAGGGTGCAGGGATTGTTCTAATCGCCCGCTCGATGGGAGAAAAAGATGACAGCGAAAATAATAGACGGTAAGCAAATTGCCGAGTGTTTGCGGGCTGAGCTTAAGGCCGAGGTCGCTGAACTCGCCAAAAAGGGTATCGTGCCGGGGCTTGGCGTAATCCTCGTCGGCGACGACCACGCCTCAAAATCGTATGTAAACGCAAAGCAAAAGGCCTGTCAGGAAATCGGGATTTATTCCGACGACAATCGCCTGCCAGCCGAGACTTCGCAAAAAGAACTTATCTCTCTCATTGTCAGAATGAACAAAAACCCCAGGATTCACGGCATCCTGGTTCAGTTGCCTTTGCCAAAACACATCGACGAAACCGAAGTGCTCCTCGCAATCGACCCAGCCAAGGATGTGGATGGCTTTCATCCGATAAACGTCGGCAAAATGGTAACAGGCCACAAGGCGTTTCTGCCCTGCACGCCTCACGGCGTCATCCAGCTTTTGATTAAAAGCGGCGTCAAAATCGAAGGAGCCAACGTCGTTATCGTTGGCCGAAGCAACATCGTCGGAAAACCCCTGGCGAATATGCTCATCCAAAAAAACGCAACCGGCAACGCGACAGTAACCGTCTGTCACACTCGAACCAAAAACCTCGCAGAACACACAAGACGAGCCGATATTGTCATCGCCGCCGCCGGATGCCCCAATACAATCACCGCCGATATGATAAAAGCTGGCGCAGTGGTCATTGATGTCGGTATGAATCGCGTTGACGACCCATCGAAAAAAACCGGCTACCGTCTTGTCGGCGACGTTGATTTCAAGCGAGTAAAAGAGAAGGCCTCCCTTATAACCCCTGTGCCCGGCGGTGTCGGCCCGATGACTATAACGATGCTGCTTTATAACACCGTCGAGGCCGCTAAACGCGCCGCAGGTCTGTTGAAATAATTATGTTCTGTATTATTTTGTGTCCACTAATCAAAAATTGTTGAGTCGTAACCCCCTCTTAATTAAGGACTTATTAGTATCAGGCCAAATTTGTGCAAAAATTCCTTTGACATTTTTGATGTATGCCATAAAGTTAGCCGTCGATAATATAATAATGAGGTAAATATGACCGCACCCAGGACCAAAAATGAGGTCTTTGCTCAACACGCTCCTTTCTGTAGCAAGTCCCAACTCAAAACCGCACACTTTTATTCTTACGAACTTATGCACGTGTGCAATTTTTGTCTCGGAGGGTAATACTATGGCTAAAAGAACCATTCTAATTTCCTCCTTTCCGGTTTGCATTATTCTCGGAGTTATTGCTTTTGTGCTTGCCGGAATTGGACGGGGAGGGCCGACATATACCCCGGCTGACATTGAGCAGGCGAGGTTACAGATTATTTCGCTGGCGGATGAAAATAAATTAACAGAAGTTGACGAAGCGATTGATAAGCTTACAAATGATTACGCCGGAAGCGGTGAACTGCCCTCGAATCTTTTGATTATCGCCGACAATTTCACCTGGCGAAGGTTGTATGACAAAGCCGACCGGCTGTATCGTCATATTCCGGATTTATCCACCGATAACTCTTTGACAACCAGGGCCCGGCTGGGTCTGGTAAGAGTGGGGATTCTCAATCTCATCGGCCAGAAGAAATACTCGGATGCACGTGACCAGCTTGATTATATGACTGCGGATTTCAGGGATGAACCGGACCTATCTGTGGCATTGTTCCAGATTGGTCAGGAGTTTATCTGGCAGAGAAGATACATTGAAGCGAAAAACGCCTTTGACCGTATCATCGAGACCCAGCCAAATAGTTCTTTTGCACAGCAGGCGGGATTGTGGTCTGCGAGAGCCAATGTCTGTGCACTTATCAGGCAGGACAGGGATGAGCATGCACTTGCAGCAATAGACAAGTTGATAAATGATTTTGGAATGGATGTAAACCTTCCTGAAGCGATATACTGGATAAGCAAAGAGTATGAGTGGACAAAAGGCACCGTGAACAACAGGGCTGGGTGGTATGATAAACCCAATAGCGTGTATCAGCGACTGATGCAGCGGTTCAGCGACACTTCTTATGGTCAAGCAGCAGAGTTGGACCAGAGACGACTAACGTATCGAATGAAGATATTCAAGCTGATAAAGGAGGCAGACCAAAACGAGATTGATACGGCGATTGGGCAAATGGTTTCCGAGTTTTCAGGCCGGCCTGAGCTTGTCGATGAGCTTCTTTGGATTGCCTGCGGCTACGAAGAACAACCGGATAAGGCCGCACAGGCAAAACAGATGTATGAGCGGATAATGAAGGAATATCCCGATACAGTTGAGTCGAAACACATTGCTCTTCACAATCGTCGTATGGATATACATATCCTGCTCGAAGCGGGAGACGTAAACAGGGCGGATATTCTAATCGACGAACTGCTGGCAGACTTCGCCGCAGATTCAGAGTTGCCCAACGCGTTATATTTAATCGGAAGGCATTACTATACCAAAGCGATTGCTTTTAATGATTATGAAGAGCACAAAAAGGAGACTAAGCTATTTCTGCAAGAGGCCGTCAGGGTCTGGGAGCGTCTTGCACAGTTGCCAACGTCGGAGTTTACCGCGGTCAGTTACTACGCAACGGCAGATTGTTATTATCGACTCGGTGACTACACCATGGCTATAAATTATCACAAAAAGGTAATATCTGATTTTCCTGACTATAAGAATACGTATATGTCAATGTTTATGGTTGCCGACTGTTACGACAAGCTGGCATCCTCCGGCAGGGTCTCACAGGATGAGGCCGGGGAACAAATTCGCAGCATATACCAGGAACTTCTTGCCCGGTATCCGGATTGCAAGCTTCCGGATTCAGCCCGAATTCGGTTACAACGCTGGGTCAAACAATAACTTTAAATAGCATAGGAGGACATAATTATGTTTAGAGAGGTTGCAAAACTTTTTGTCCGGCCCTTTGGCTTGTCTATGCCAATGGTGCTTGGCGTCGTCATTTGTTGTATCATAGGACTTGAGCAGTTGACACCACAGAGCTCGCTGCTGGCCATAGGCGGCAACGGCCCCTGCTATCCCTATGGTGGGTGTGGAGGAATCGGTGGCGGAATGGGGTCCTGTCTACTCGGCGAATCTGGCTGCGCTGGAAGTTGTTTGAACTTATGCCCTACCGGTGCTGGAGATTACTACTGTGTTGGTTTATGCGGCGATTGTACAATAACAATGACAGTTTGTAACAATATCCGGACATATACGTGCCGAACCACATTGCTTGGACCTCCGACGTGCTGGTGCGAACATACCGGTTACGGAGGTCCCTGCATGCGTCAAACGTGCTGACCGAGTTGAGGAACGCTTAAAACCGATTTATCTTTTAACGTTCAAACGAGCATACGCGCTTGTTCTTTGGCTGAATTAGTAGAATGATATCGGGAGACTTTAAAAATGACCAGAAAACATTTATGTTATTTAATATGTGTAGTTGTTGGTCTTTATATTATGCTGGAAGGAAACTGTTGGGCCATTACCTCAGACGAGCTTGCAGATAAGTGCCAGTCGGCTGAATCAGCAATCCGCGACGTCTCTCTGGAGTACGAGTGGCGTAACATACCTCCCTGGACGCTGGAAGAATTATCCAGGTCTGCGCAGATAACAAATGTCGGAATCTTCAAAGACGGCGTCATAGAATTCAAGTTTAAAGCGTCGCGTTTTTTGGGCTCCAACGACACAAATTCGGTCTATTCACCTTACCGGTGGAGAGTGCTCTCGGAAGAATCTGCCACGGTCATCGCTGAAGGCGGAAAATCATGGGATAATTTCCGTAAACAGGCCTACGATGGCCGAATTTACAAGCAATTAGACGTGGGCGGGTGGCCTACACCTGCTCAGAGCGGGTCTATTTCTGCGAAGGAAAGCTCGCAGGGAGAACTCCTTCTGACCCCGATAGGATTTTCGGTATTTCGCTTGGAACTTGGCCCGGAAGGCGTACTGCTTTCTACACTCCTGCGGCGAAAAGATATGGTCCGCATGGGAAGTTCCATAGAAAAAGTCAATGATTTCAATACAATTTGCGTTGACCTGCTTCAGGAATACAGCAAACTTCTTTGCATCCGTATATATTTTTCGGTAAACCATAATTATACCCCCGTCAAATATGAATATTTCAATGCCGGACCTGCCGGTATCAAACTTGCATTTGCCGTTGAAGTCCAGTCGCTTGCGCCTGTCGCAAATGGAATATGGTTCCCCAGCAGCGGAATTATTCAAAGTGCTGGCAGTCAAAGGGCCGACGGATTTCAAGTAACCGGCAAAATTGTTGTCAACGATGGACTAAGAAAAGAAGATTTTAATATCGAATTCCAGCCCGGAACGAAAGTATCCGACAATATCAGCGGCCGCGAATACACGGTCGCTGCAGAAAGTAAGTAAATGATTCTATCGAATCTTAAATCAAGGTAAGCGGATTACTTCGCAATCTTCAACTGTTCCCGGGACGGGAGTCCTGGGAAAGGTCTGTGCGGTTCGGTCTGATACCAAAAGGCAACTGACGAGATATCGTCCTGTAGCGGCAGGTATTTGCCGCCATCCTGCCAGCCAAGTGCCTGCATAGTAACCCTCAGGTCTTGTTCAAACCTTATCGGGTCCATTATGTGCCAGCGATATAAAGAGAATCTCGGCTGGTCCTTTGGATTGAGAATCGTTCTCTCTTCGATGAATTTGCCGTCCTCGAAGACCTTCGTCTTTCTTACCGGCTTCCCCTTTGGGTTGATTACCTGCGGCATACCCGTATATGGGCCGCTGAATGTCTGATACCCGCCGCCCTTGGGGTTGTCAAATCCGTATGAGCCGCAGAAATAATCCTCGGTCCCAGTTCCGCAGATTGTCGGAAATTCAGTGTCCCCATCCATATAGAATTTTATCTCGCCCTCACCCCACCACCCGGCGCTGTTGGCGCCCCAGGTCATATACGTCCCCACGTAATGCCCTTTCCCGACGATGCCGTCAACAATGGTATAAACCTCTTTGAAAGCGAGTGGATTTACCCTTCGAAACTGAGCGTGGAAATAGGCAGCCGTTTCGGTAACGTCGGCAAGGCAATAATCAATCTGGTAATATAACGTCATCTGATTTTTGTCCAGGTTGGTCACTGTCATTTTGCAGCTTTTCCTGAAAGGCATCGCCCAGTAGCAGTTGAAACCGCTCTTCGGATTAACACAAACTGGCAGTGATACAACCTGTGCATACTCGCCCATGCCGCAGGCAAAAAAGTCCCCAAGGGGGCACTCCACCGAAGGGGTCTCTTCGCCGTCCCAGTAGATTCGTAATATATTCAGGCGGTCGTTTCCGGCCGGCGTCATCCAGATATGCTGGATTGCGCCGCAGCCGTTTATGTCGGCCAGCACAAACGTCTGGTTCGGCTTGATATGAACATAGGGATTCACCTTCCAGCCCTGCCCAAGCTGTGACGCAGCGGCCGATGCCGTCCCCTCGCCGACCTTTGCCATTCCGCCTTTGCCCTTCTCGCCTGTAGGGTTCTCCGGGCCTATCGACCGCGTCCTGGCGTTTGACAGTAACGCGAGGTTTCCCAGCCCTGTATCAATCCATCCGGGATTTGGCCTGTCGCCTTTTGAAAGACCTGTTGTCAACAACAACGCAGCGAGCAAAAAACTGATTTTCGTATGTGCGTGTTCCATAAGCAGCCCTTTCGTTAAGAATTTTTAGTGAGTCGAAGCATAATACCCAAGCGCCCGAATGTTGTCGAGCGGTGTATCTCTCGTGACCTCACATCCTGCCCCAACTATAAATTTATCTCCTGCCTCCCTGTGACAGTTCTCAATCGCCCTGTAAACATCTTCCGATGACCCATCACGCAGCACCGATACCGGGTTGATGTTCCCGCAGATGGCCTGCTCCGGCCCCATCTTATCTCTGGCCATCCATACCGGACACGGAGAATCCAAATCAACCATTTCCGCCCCGAGCCGTCCCATACCTGCCAGAATTCCTCGCGTGTCCCCGCAAATATGCAGCCGAACCGCTGCCCCCATCTGATGAACACTGTCCACCAGCCGTTTCTCATAAGGCCAAATAAACTCCTCATAAATCTTCGGCCCTACCAGCGAGGCCGCTGCATCCCCTATCCCTATTAAATCCACGCCCGCCTCTATCTGCGCCTTGGCAAATCTCAATCCCAGCTCATTCACAAACTCAAACAGCTCTCGCACGAATCCTGCGTCGTCGTAAAAATCCGTCATTATCGTATTGATGCCGCGAAGGTCGGCCCCTTCCGCACACGGCCCTTCTATCCACCCCTCGACGATTTTGTCCCCGCCAACCCTCTGCTTGAATATCGCCGCTGCCTTGACCCTGTCGTGCATCCGCCCGCCCCCCAGCACGTCCGGCATCTTCAGTTTTGCTAATTTCTTTTTGTCCGCAAGCAGGGCATTGCTTTCGTCGATATTGGGGGGCGAATCCTCGCTAAACACAATCGCAGCCCCGCAGTCCGACGCCTCACGCGTCGGGTCCGAAATGCACCCAACTTGGTCAAATCCAAACTCCTCCGCCGCCCGTAACTGCCCCTCCACCAACACACGGTAGTCCGTCACGTAATCGCGGTATTTCCTCCCGATTCGGTCTGCTGCAAACTGCATTGTAATCGGCATACAAGGCAGATGGTCAACCTGCTTGCCTGCAAACATCGCCAAGACCCGTTCCCGACCTGTCATATCTTATTGCCTTCAACACCTCAGCTTGCCGACTGACATTATAGGCACAATGCCAAATACCCCCAACAAAAAAACAGACGTCGTTGTTCCGGAGCCTGCTACTCTGCCATAATACCATAGAAGGGCCGCACGCGAATAATCTCGCAACTGGCCCAGAGGCAACAAGGCCTGTCATTACTGTTCCTGAGACGAATTCAGTTTGGCCGGCAACTTGATTTCCTCCTCGGCTTCCTCCCGCAAGTTCTCATCCACAGTCTCATTCGGTTCGCCGGCGGCCTGCTCTTTCTTCACCAGGTCTTCCACCAGCTCCGCAATCGACTTATTCAGGTTCTCGGCATTGTAAGCCGGTATCTGATACACCCAGCCCTTATGTTTTTCTGAAAACTCCTCAGCGGCGTCGCTGGCGAGCAGCTTCGCTTCCTTTTTCTTCAACTGGTCTTCCGACTCGACCTCGCCCTGCGTTTTGGTCACGGGCGTTTTATCCATAAACAGCGCGTCACATCTGACAAACCAGTTGTCCCGGTCTTTCGCCAGCCAAAAAGTATAAACCGTCGAGTCCTTCAATCGGCAGACGTATTTTCTGTCGAATTTCAAATCCCGCCGCGAACCATCGGCGTTGACATCATCAAACCTCAGATTCGCAAGGGCCGTGAATAGCCTGTTGGCGACATCGCTTTTAAGTTTTTTGCCTTCGGGCAGGTTGTCAAGCACGACGGTCTTGCCGTCGCCGGGTCTGAGCACATACGTCTCATTAGGACAACTGACCGTCACTGAGTTGATATCTTCCCGCTTGACGTTCGTAAGCTCTTGGTCAACGTATTCTGTCGCCCGCTTCTTTATCCAGGGCACCTGGGCGGCCATTACATAGACCTTGTTGTCCTCGACCCGCCTGACGTATCCGCCTGGGCTTTTCTCTATGGGCTTGCCTATAACAACGCCGGTCAGCAATGACGAGTCGGCTTTGAAGAACTTTACCAAGTGGCGGGCATCCTCTTCGGTCACGCCGAGGTCTTTGTGATTGGCGGGATTATCGGTGTACATCTCGGCCGTCTGGATGTCCAGACAAGTCGTGATAAGCTTGTTTATCCCGCTGGATAGCGCCGGGTAATTGTCTTTGCTTGCCACGACAAAACCCTGACCTCGGCGATTCAATATCACCTGTTCGCTGCCTCTTCCTATTGTGATGCTTGCTATCTGGTCAGGGTCAAGTCCCTGGATAAGATACGCAGAGGCGGTTGTTCTCGCGTATGGTCTGCTGGTGATTCCCGACAGCACCACCGCCAGGACCACCATAACAGCGGCAGCTAAACCAAGTATCAATAGATTGCGATTGCTCATAGCACAAACTCCTGCCCGTTAGCCACGTCTTATGAGTCGCTCGCGTGACTGATGTAATGTCTTTTCATAACGCTTCGCCGAATCCCCAGTATCACCGCGATTACCAGTATCACGGCCGGCGCAGCTAACATATTGAAGCCCCGCAGCACGTTGCCCAGGTGCTCGATACGCTGACGTCTCTGCATTCTGACCTCCCGCAGTTGCTGACGGGCCTTGAGCTTTTTCAGCTCCAGGTCTTTTGTCTTTTGGACAATCGAGCTTCCTATAACCTGCTTTTCTTTCTCGTTTGTTGAGGTAACAAGCGTTCTCAATTCGTTCTCAAAGCCCTCAATCTCGGCGTTGAGTTTGGCCACCTCGTCGGCGGTCTCAAACTCGGCCTCCGCCTCGATGTCGTCAATAACCGTAAATGGCCTTCGGAGGCCGCCGCGAGACCTGATTGAAATCAAATCGCTGGACCCCCCGAGGTCATCAATGGCGTTCATCAACAGCGCACTATTGTCGCCAACAATAATGGTGCCGAAGAGAGGGTTGCGGTAATAGGCCATCGCGTCACTTATGAAATCGACGTCGGCAAACACAACAACGGCACAATTTCCCGCCGCCTCAGTAAGACCTGTAACCCGCACCTTGGGCTTTGCCGGTCCGCCTTCGGCGAGACCTCGCCTCTCGGCGGGCTCATTGGCGTCTTTCGGCTCAGAATCGGCCTGCACTTCGATACCGTCCGGGAAGCTGCTTTTGAACCTGCCCGTCACAAAATAGCCCATCACCGCTGGCTTTGTGCCGTCAACGAAGTTTTGCATTAGCATCGGCGCGTCAAGCGCCTGCAGCTCAAACGGGCTGCCGAGCTTGAAACTGTTGCCCTTGGCGGTTGTCATTACAAGCGGCGTCCGCTCAATTTGGCCCTCTTTGGCAACGTCATTGGACAAAACGACCTCGTTCAAAACACCCGCAAACAGCACCTTAACGCTGTTAAGCTGGGCGGTAATCACGTTCTCGCGATTGAAGCTTTGGGGCGGGATGAGTTCCAAAAAGCCGATAATCTTTTCCGGCCTTTGGCCCGCGGTCGCCGATGCTGTGATCGCCTCGCTTCGGTCGCCTGCAAACGTCATCTCCGGCATATCAAGCCCCCACGTGTTGAGCAGCTTTTTCAGATTTGAACCTTGTGAAACCGCGCCGAATTGCGACATCATCGGATTTTGCTGGTCGGCATAGCAATAAGGGTCCGCGCAGATAATCGTCCTGCCGCCCTTCAAAACAAACTGGTCTATCGCAAACAGCGTCTGCTCAGGTAAATTCTTCGGATGAATGATTAAAAGGACGTCGACGTCGTTGATGTCGTTTGTGTCCGCCGGGATTCCCTTCACCTCGTATTGCTGGCGTAGTTGCTGGATAATAGTCCAGGGGGTTTTGGGCTGCTGTCCCTGCATACGCAGCATTTGTGCCATATATTCGCTGTCCTCGCCCATCACAGGCAGCGAGCTGAGCACCCCTATCGTCTTTTTCTGACGGGTGATGGCCATGTCTATCAGATAGCTTATGTCGTATTCGACAAAACTCTGGCGGTCGGGCGCGAAAAATGGAATCGCCTTTTCAACCCCGAACTGCGTCTGGGCAACCAGCCCGAAAAGGAAGTTTTCCTCTTCCGTTATCGGAAATTTTTTCAGCCCGTAGCGGGTGGCGTCCACCTCGTCATTCGAAAAAGGCCTCGGGTCGATTATCTCAAGGCTGACCATCCCTTTTGCCGCCGCAACGTACTCTTCCAGCAGGGATTTAACGAATTCGTAATAGTTATTAAAATACTTAATCTGATCCGGCCCTTTCATCGCAGCGGTCTTGGCGTAGTAGAGCTTGAGCTTTATCGGCTGGTTAAGTTTCGCCAGGATTGACCTGGTTCCTGCCGAAAGCGTGTAAAGCTTTGGCCCCGTAACATCGACTTTCCATCGCCTGCCGATGTTCTGGCATACGCTTATTGCGCTGAAAGTTATCACTAAAACGAAAATCACCGCGATTATTGCTCGTATGGTCCTGCTCATTAGCTCGCATTCCTTTCTTCGAGTACAATTGCGCAGGCGGCAACCCACCCCGCGACTAATAAGACGAAGTAGGAGATGTCTTTGAACTCCAACACCCCTTTCTGAATCGACTCGAAGTGCATCTGTAAACTCATCGCCTCCGTCGCCGTCACTAATCCCGCCGGCAGAAACGTCGAAAGATAATTCATCGTCGTCGGCATCCCCGCAAAAACCAGCACCGCACAGGCAACAACCGACAGCACGAAACTGATTACCTGGTTTTTACTCAAAGCTGAGAAGAAACAGCCCGCCGCTAAAAAACCACCGGCCATCAGAATACTGCCTAAATAACCCGTCACTATCAGACCGACGTCCGGGTGGCCGAGGTAAAAAACCGTGACAACCATCGGGAACGTCAGGCCAAGCGCGATTGCGAGGAACACCCACGCCGCAAAAAACTTGCCTAACACCGCCTCCGTCACGGTTATAGGCAGCGTCAGCAAAAGCTCGATTGAGCCGCTTTTTCGCTCCTCCGCCCACAGCCGCATCGCCGTGGCGGGAACTAAGAACGCAAACAACAACGGCAAATTGGCAAAAAACGCCCCCATATCCGCCTGCCGAATCTCAAAGAAACCGTTCTTGAACGTCAGGTACCCGGAGAAAAACAAAAACACGACAAGAAACACATACGCAATCGGCGTAGTGAAATACGACTTCAACTCTCTCTTGAATACCGCCTTAAAACCGCTCATCTTCAACTCCCGTCGATATATCAGAACTCATAGATTGCGTATTTCGTCCATCGGTTGCGCTGCTCGTTTCGTCTATCGTATTACGTTAACCGCAACCGATACGAGCCGCGCAACCGCAACCGTTTAACGCAACCCCTTGTCTTATGCCGCCCTGTGTTGTGTAATCCTGCGAAATACCTCGTCCAGCGAACACTGGTATTTTTTTCGCAGCTCGTCCGGCGTCGAATCAACCAGGATTTTGCCGCGAGCGATGATTATTGTTCTGCCGCAAATCGCCTCGACCTCTTCGAGAATATGCGTCGAGACAACGATACACTTGTCTTTGGCCATCTTGCTGATTAGTCCCCGAACCTCGTGCTTCTGGTTCGGGTCAAGCCCGTCTGTCGGCTCATCAAGAATAAGCACCTGCGGGTCGTGAATCAGCGCCTGGGCAAGGCCGACGCGTCTGCGATAACCCTTCGACAGCGTCTCAATCGCCTGATGATACACCGATTCAATCGCGCACATCGGCACAACGCGGTCCAGCGCCCGTTTGCGGTTGCTGCCTGATATCTGCCGGGCGTCGCAGACGAAATTCAACAGTCCGCCCACCGTCATCTCATTATAGGCGGGGACGTTTTCCGCAAGATAGCCGATTGATTTCTTTACTTCGAGGGGATTTTTGAGTATGTCGTGGCCGCAAACTGTCGCCGTGCCGCTGTCGGGCCGCAAAAAGCACGCCAATATCCTCATTACCGTGCTTTTGCCTGCCCCGTTCGGCCCCAAAAAGCCCAGCACTTCGCCCTTTTGCACATCGAACGAAACGCCGTCAACCGCGACTATCGACCCGAAGCTGCGTCTCAATTCCTTTATGCTTATCATTTTTTCTCCTTGCGGTGAGCTTGCCTGCCCTCGAATGTCATTATCGGGGGTCGAATCCGCTTATCGCACAAATACTTATATCGTCTAAACCGGCTTTATTTGTGCAACAGTCCGCTTCCGTTTAATTCGCGGGATTATAGTGGAACTGGGCCGAAGGTCAAGTCTCCTCGGTAAGCAGATATCATCCTCGTGGTTGTGAGCCGGTATTTCGCAGAGTTTGGCTTTTGAATGCTCCCGCATTACTCCCGGAAAAGTTGATGTATCTCAAAGGACATTGGAAACACTTATAGCGGAGAACAAAGTCGATGCGTATAATAACTAAAGAGCTTGTTAAAAAAGAAGACAAATGAAGCTAAATATCCTTTGCATAGGTGATATAGTCGGCAGGCCCGGCAGGCGGATTCTGGCGGATAAGCTAAAGCAGCTTGTCACGGACCGGGAGATCGACTGTGTGATAGCCAACGCCGAGAACGCCGCCGGCGGGTCAGGGCTTACACCACAGATATACACCAAGCTGCTGCGCTATGGCGTGAATTTAGTCACGTTGGGTGACCATACTTACCGTAAAAAGGAGATAGTAGAGACGCTCGAGACGGCGGACAATATCGTCAGGCCCGCCAACTGGTCGGAACTTGCGTCGGGCAGAAGTGTGGCGTTCTACAAGACCGCCAAGGGGCCGACCGTTGGTGTGACTGCGTTGATTGGCCGGCTGTTTATGAAACCCGCTGAATGTCCCTACAACGGCGTGGATAAATTGCTGCCGAAGATGCAACAGCAGGCGGAGATTATCTTTGTCGATTTTCACGCGGAGGCAACCAGCGAAAAAATAGCGATGGGCTATCACTTAGACGGCAGAGTTAGCTGCGTCTTCGGAACTCACACACACGTCGCAACAGCCGACGAAAGAATCCTGCCCAAAGGCACGGCTTACATCACCGATATCGGTATGACCGGCGCGCACGACTCCGTTATTGGACGCGGTGTGGAAAGTGTGCTCAAATCCTTCAGAACGCGAATGCCGGTGCCGTTTGAGGTGGCTACCGGCGACGTGAAGATGAACGGCATATTGGTAACGGTTGACAGCAACAGCAGGAAGGCCGAGCACATCGAGCGAATCAGAATCGACGCCGAAAGCACTGATGCTACCCGATACGACACCGACGACGGCAAGCCAGAATACTTCAACAGTTTTGAATAGCCGTTAAAATAAAACCGCCGGGTCCGCTCCCAAAAGAGCAGGCCCGGCAGTATATAACTTCTTTTCGCAGAGTTCAATACTGAACTATCCTGGCGGCCTCAAATTAGCCGCTGAAGTTGTCGCAGGTCTCTACGTTGGCTCCCGAATCATACGTAAACGATGCTTTTGTTACATTCGTCACGCAGAAGGTAAAAGTGACTGTGCCGCTGACGGAAGTTGTTGTGGTCAGTGTTGCCGTGCCGGTCGCGTCAGTTGTTGCCGACAGGGTCTGGCTGAACGAGCCGGAGAACGTGCCGGTTACCGATGCGCCGGAAACGGGATTACCCGCGCTGTCTTTGATTACGACCACAGCCCGGCCCTTCCACTTATTGGCAGATTTAACCTTGCTGCACGTAATAGAGTCAACGTGCATGTTTCCGCTGGGAGGCGGGGGCGCGACATAAGGAGACAGGAAACCGCCGGCGATTACCTGACGGGTGATTCCGGGGCCTTCCCAGGCGACCGATATGTTGTCATTACCGCCGCCTTCCTTTTGCAACGCCATAATGTAATACTTTTGCCCGTAAACCAGTGTTTTCGCCGCTGACTTTTGACTTGTATATTGGTCCCAGTTGCGAGAGTTGACGTAATTGGTGTTATACGCGATTTTAACGGCATTAGCGGGATTATCATCGGTGCTCAGCCACAGTTCGGACGAGTCATCGCCGGCGACCCAGAACGTGTATGTTCCGGTCGTTGACGGATGCACGTACCCGATAAGGCGAGAGCCGTAAGCATCGGCGAAGTTGATCGGCCCTTCCATGCTGGTTATCTCGGCCTGGCCGCTCGGATTATTCGGATAGTTGGCATTCGAGGTCAGGTCGGCAACTGCGCCGCCGGAGATGCCTAACCACCACTGGCGAAGGACAGTTCCTGAACCCTGCGGCTCAACAGCCGAAACCTCATTCGAGTAACCGGACGCATTGGAACTTTTGTCCACGGCTTTTACACGGTAGTAGTAGGATGAACCCGTGGCGATAGTGTAATCAATGTAATCTGAGGTGGTCACAAGCGAGGGATTTATCTTGGTGTAAGGACCGCCCGCGGATGTGCCTCGGTAGATGTCATAGCCGGCCAGATCACCTTCTGTGTTGTTGTTCCAATCAAGCAGGACCCACTTCCAGACCATAAAATCAACATTGGACGTAAGTCCCGTCGGTGCAGCCGGCGGAGTCGTATCCACTGGAGGCGTCGCTGAGGCCTGGTTGCTGTTTCCGGACTCATTGGAGGACATATCAACGGCCCTGACTACATAATAATAGGTAGTGCCGTTAGTGACCGTATTGTCGTTGTAATCAGAAGCGACAATCGGGTAAGTACTAATCTTGGTGTAAGGCCCGCCCGAATTTGTCCCGCGATAAACATTGTAGTAGTCGAAGTCGCTGTCGGTGTTGTCGTTCCAGTTAAGCGAAATGCTTCTGGAAACCGCCGAAGCCCCAAGGCCGGAAGGATTAGCCGGCGCAGTAGTATCCGGCGGCAATGCGCTGCCGGGGATGACGCTGACGCTGTCAAAAACGGCAGTGGCCAGAAGACCGGTATTATGAGCAGTCACGGCCAGACCAACGTAGGTGTTGGCGGCCATTGGAATGGTCACTGAGCCGGAGTTTGTCCAGGTTGAGCCGTTGGTCGATGAATAACCGGTGAAGGTGCTGCCGCTGCGGACAATTCTTACCCACAGAGGAAGTGCGCCTGTTCCGGCGTTACCGACTGTTTCCCCGGCTGTATGTGAGCGGCTTGAAAACAGTTTTCCGCTGCTGGGCGTTACCTGCATAAAGACGTTAACGGAGTTGCCGTTAAGCGACGAGCGAATCATAACGCCCGCCTTTGCCCAGGGGTCTGTGGCCTCAAGCGAGGCGACCCTTGCGATGATTTCGACGTTGGTACTGACGGGCTGATAGACAAAATGACAGCCGTCCCAGCCGCCCCAGACGTCCCAGCCGTCGCCTTCGAGCGTAAACGTTGAGCCCGAATAGCTGGCGTAGCCGGCGACATCAGGACCTCCCACGTCAGCTCTTATCCACGGAGACGGGAAAGCGCCTGATATGACGTTGAGAGTTACCGCAGTCGAAGTTGTTGATAAATTGCCATTATCGGTGGCCTTGGCCGTTATGCTGTAAGAGCCCTGAGAAACACTGTTCCAGGTGTAAGAGTATGGTGCTGTGGTATCTTCGCCCAGCTTGGTGCTGCCCTGGAAGAACTCAACTTTGGATATAGTGCCGTCATCAGAAGCATCGGCCTGCAGAGTAATGGACGAACCTGCGTTGATTGTGCCGCCGCTGCTGGGTGAATAGATTGACACTGTCGGCGGCTGGTTCGCTCCGGAACCGACGGGCAGGTTATCGTTTCTTCTGGCATAGAGCCAGTCCTTTACGAAACCGCCCATTTCAGGAATGCCTGTGCGGAGGGTCCAGTCGGTATTGAAGATTGGCGGACCCCAGTCATAGGACGTGCTCCAGGCGGCAAAGCCGCAAAGGTTGAGACCTTCAAACAGGGTTTGGAACGGCAGACCGTAGTTGATGATATTGCCGCTGACTATATCATCCCAGCCCTCGCAGAAGCCCCACTCGGTGCAGAAAACCGGCAGGACCGCTGATGCCGCGGTTACCTGGTCTTTTTCCCACTGGCTGTTAAGGAAACCTACCGGATAATCGTGCCAGGTGTAAACGAGATTGGTTCCTACGACAGGGTCGGTAATAGCTGGGACTAAACAGCAGTTATAATTAGGGGTTCCGACCATAATGATATTGTTAGGGGCGTATGCGCGAATGATGTTTACCCAGTTTTGCATATTGGGTTTGGTGATGGCCCATCTTTCCACCTCTGTGCTGCGTCTCGGATTATCAATCGGCTCGTTGTAAATCTCGTACATGACATGCGAGTCGTTGGCAAATTTCGGCGCCATATACGTCCAGAACTGATTTGTCGTCGTGATATGAGAGTTTGTGTTGTCAATGTAATGCCAGTCGAGGATTACATAAAGGTCTTTCTGTTTGCAGTAATCGACCACGGGCCTGAGCAGGTCGTTATAAAAAGTATCATCGCCGACAGCGAAAGGCCAGGGGCTGAGAAAGCCCGAATCCGACGGCACCACGGCCAATCTTATGACCTTGGGATACCAGCCGGGAGAGCCGCCCTGATTGTCGTTTGTATTTGTTATCCGGTCAATCAGGTTTTCCATCCCGCCCTCCCACAGTTCGGTGGCTCCGATGTCAATGTCGGCCACACCCCGCAGAACGACGACGTTGCCCGCAGGGTCTTTGATTTTATTGCCATCGACGTGAAGCCAGGGAGTGTCGGCAAAGGCGCTGCCAATAATAAGATTCATCAGCAGAACAATCACAGATGCAACAAAGAAACTTCGTTTCTGAAACTTCATTTTTAATTCCTCCTATATTTTTTCATAAAAAAATTACCTATCCACTGTTCAAAAACACCTGTTGAAGACAGATTGAATACGACCTCCTTTCTTAATATAAACCTTTGTCCAACCACCGCAGCGGCAGCGACGCTGCCGCTGCGGGGGAGGATGTATCGTAATAGTTAAAATTCTTATCTGGTGACCGCCATTTCCAGATAATTGATGTTCATTTCGACAGCGGACCTTGTTTCATAGACACCCCAGATTATCTTGCCTGAGCCGTCGATGTAAGTGGGGGCGTTTGTCGTAACCGAGCGCGTCATTGTCGCGTCGGTAGTATTGGAAATTGTCTGGTCGGTGCCAACCTGCACCCAGGAAGAATTCTGTGTCCAGTCGGTTCCTGCCTTCATAATGTAAATCTTATGGACCGTCGGACTGTTGCCGTTCGTATGACCGTTGAAAGTCAGATCAATTTTTGTAACCGTGCTTGGCGTTTCGTTGATTTTCATCTCAACCCAGAGGAATATCTCATAGGTGTTAAAGGGATTAAAAGTGGTCCATCTCATCAAATCGTTTGCAGCAATAGAAACATATTCCGAGTCGGTGGCCTCCTGCATCAATACCCTGTTGCCCGCGTTGCCGTTAAACGGGAAAACTTTCGCTTTACAGGCATAAGCATTGAAATTAGTGTTTGCCTGGTTAACGCCGACAAAGTTGTAAACGTTTGTGCTGCCGCCGCCTGGCGTGCCCGAAACCTCACCTGAATCGGCTGACTCATTTGAGTGAGTGTCAACCGCCGCAACAACGTAGTAATAGGTCGTTCCGTTGGTAACGCTGTTATCGGTGTAAGCCGAGGGGGTTACAAGCGAACTGTTTACCTTAACGTAACCGCTGCCCGAAGTCGTTGACCGATACACGTTATAGCCGGCCAGGTCCGAATCGTTGTTGTCATTCCAGTTGAGCGATACCGACTGATTGCCGGTGCCGGACACAATCAATCCCGTCGGTGCGTTGGGGGGCGTTACATCCACAGTCCCCGGCTGGTCGCTGTTCCTGTAAGCATAAAGCATATCCTTTGTAAAGCCGCCCATATAGCCTTCGCCTACCTGAAGTGTCCAGTCGGTATTGAACATTGTCGGCTCCCAATCATAACTGGCGCACCATGCAGAACTGCTTATTTTTCGTGCCTCACGGTAATTCTCAAGAGGCAGACCATAATCAGTAATCGTCCCTTTGAGGAAACGTGAACGTGCATTGCTTTTGAATCCCCATTCGGTCATAAATACCGGATACTTTGCAAGGCATTTATCAATACTGGCTGTGTACCAGTTATTGCCGGCAGGACTGGTTTTCCAGTGGCCGGGATAAATGTGCGAAGTTATCGCGATATTGTTGCCTGTCAGAGGATAATCAGCAGCAGGCCCGATTATCTGGCAATAGCTCGGTCCCCCGACAAGAACAAGATTATATGGCGCGTAAGTGCGGACGATATTGTACCAGTTTTGCATATCTGTCCTGACGCTCAGCCACCTGTCATTATCAGTGGTGCCGGCATTTATCGGCTCACAGAAAAGCTCGAAAATGACATGGCTGTCGTTTGCGAACTTTGGCGCCATATATGTCCAGAACGCATTTGCCGTGGCCACGTGGTCGAATGTATTGGCCACATAGTGAAGGCAGATAATGGCATACACGTCCTTCGCCTTGCAGTGGTCTATAACCGGCCTTAGAAGATTGTTGTAATAGGTATCATCGCCGGGGGTCCAATACCAAGGGCCAGTTGTGAAATCCTCAGCATCGTAAGGATAAATGGAAAGTCGAATTACCTTTGTGGACCATCCCGGGGAGCTTCCCTGCGGGTCATTTTGATTTGTTATCCTGTCGATCAGATTATTTACACCGCCATACCATAGCTCAACCGCTCCCAAATCGACTATATCTACGCCCCGCAGCACAACCGTATTTCCTACTGTGTCTTTGATTACATTGCCCTCTGTATGCAGCCAGGGGGTAATGGCGTAAACGCTTCCTGCACCCAGATTCATTAGCAGCACAAACGTTGCTGCAATAAAGGAATAACTTTTTTGAAACTTCATTTGTGAATCCTCCTATTTATTTTTGAAAATAGTGTTTTTTCAACTCTCCTTTAAGAACGATTACTTATCGCCGTAAACTTATATGTTACCTCCTTTCCTGCTCAATTTCCGATTGTCATTTTATTATTTACTATTTGGTAAATCATTACCCAACCCTCAAGCCCGTCGCGCCGGGCTTGCTTGTTAAATAGAAAATAGAAAGTGGAAAAATAATAAATAGCAAACAGGAGTTTCCCGATAGGGGTATAGAATGGAATAGTTTCTGGCGTGTGTGCGGACAATAACGACATTACGTCTCGCATCGTACCCTGCCTCAAACCAAACATCGACGACCAGGCAACGCCATCGGCTCCGCCGAGGCGAGCCATATTTGGAGACAGTTATGGTTGTGACCGCAAAATGTCATATAAACGGCATCTGCGGCAAACATTGATTATCACAAGAAAGGTGCGGTGTCAACAAAAAAGTCGAGATTAAAAGCGGGATTGCTCTACTAAGTTTCGGCGAAAGAAATGCAACTATTTGCCTTGGCTGGCGGCAAGGTTTTCATCCGCAATGACTTTTCTTGCCAATCGCAGGACTTTTGAGCTGATTTTGAGGCCTTCCTGCTCGCAGACCTTTTGATTCACCTCAAAAACCGGCTTATCGGTTCCGGGGACGAAGGTGACGATTCCGCCGACATCAAGAAAATCCTCAGTTTCGCCCACCGTCAGCACATTGTAACCCTTGACTGCTTCGAGGATTGCCTTGAAATTCTCTCGTTCCGAGCCGCAGATAAACAGCAGATGGCACTTTCTCAATTGTTCGATATAGTTGGCGAATTCCAATTTGCCGGCGGCGTCCTGCGGGAATGATTGACGGAACCTGCCGAGGTCTTTGATGATTAGCCGTTTATCCATGACTGGTTTGTCCTTGATGGGGCCGAAAGCGTTGCCAAATTGGTGCTCGCCTAACAGGCCGATGATAATCGTATTTGGCTCGCTGACTTTACCCGCGGGCCAGTCGGTAAATTTGACAAAGTTATACAAAAACGCAGCTTTTATTTGATATTCCTGGCTCGACGTGGAATTCTTGTCGGCATTTGCTGCAACCGATGTTACAGACAAAGCCAGAAATAAAACAACCAAACTGTAAATTTTATTTTTCATAATTTAGAATTTCAGTTGCAGCCGGGCGAAGAACGTTCGGCCAGGCGTATCATGCGCAGATAACTGACCTATCGCTTGGTGTGCGTCAACTGTTTTGTTTAACAGGTCGCTTACGCCGACCATAACCTCGCCTTTGCCCTGGGCGAACCCCTTTGCTACACACAGGTCCAGACGGTGCGATAAGTCGGCGTCTGAAAGAGTTGTATCCAGGCTAAGCTTACGGTTCGTACCCGCATACCTGTAGTTTGCATTAAATGTCCATCCGTCCGGCAGGAACAAGCGTCCCGTCAAACCAACCTTGTGTTTAGCAGGAAGATAGGCGCTAACACCCTGTTGGGATATATCCTCCTGGAAGTCATTATAAGCGTACCAAGCCGAGAGTTTTCCGGGCTTGCCCTCAAGAGCCAATTCCAGTTCGGCGCCGCCGGCTGTGGCCCCGTCAATATTGCTGGGACTATGATAAGCCATTCCATAAATGTCGTATGTCTTGGTATATCCAATCAGTTTTTCATAACGCTGGTAATATGTATCCGCGCGGAGTAACAGGTTTCTGGTAAGTTTCCCTGTATAGCCCGCTTCGAGCGAGTATATCTCCTCATTTTCCACATTATCACCCGGTCTGACATTAAACACATATGACGGGTACGGAGGGGGTAAATGGAGGCGGCTGTCCCAAGTATTGCGAGGCGACGCGAGAGGAGTGCGAAACGCCTTTGCGAAGCTGAATCGAAGCATATGGTCCTTTTTTTCGTCCATTGCGTAAAGGGCTGTCAATCGAGTTGCCCAGTCGGTTTGTGTCTCTGAATACCAGTCGCCGCGAATCTGACCCTCCAGCGCCCACCGGTCGCTCAGAGTCCATCGGTCGATTAAGAACGCCCCTGCAAACTGCTCGTCGAACGGCTCGCCGATGTATGTAAACTGCTGGATGTTCTGCTGGTCAATGTTGAGACGTATTAGCCGGAGATTTCCGCCTATCGTGACGTTATGGGCGTCCGAGGCCTTGAAGTTCAATTGCCCCTCGATATCATTTTGCATCCAGTTCCATTTCATAAGGGTCGGCACCATTGAGCTGGCGAGATTGCCGAACCATTGCAGATAGCAGCTGCTGCCATCTTCAAAGTTATGCTCTAATTTTGCATAAGTCCGGCCTGTCTCATACCTGCCGTCCCCCCCGGGATAATATCCGCCGTACTCCCAGTCGCCTACCGCAGCGTGGGAATAGGCGGCGCCGAATGACAGCTTCGTCTGGTCGGAATAATCATAAAACGCCTCGCCGTCAAATCGCTGGTTGCGCATAAAATCATTTGCGGTGAAAGTGTTGAAACGCATTAGAGAGGTAGCTCCTGCGGTAGTATTGGATACATATTCGCCTGCACCGGCGTCATCGGAATTTTTAAGGTCTTCATAACCCGCGGACACGCGCCATCTCCACTTATCTTGTTTTTCCGCGTATCGAATGTGTGTGTAGGTGTCCCCAAATTCGGTTATCGTCGTTGAGCCGAAGGCGCCCAGGACATCTTCCGGCTTTTTTGTTATTATGTTGACCACGCCGTTAAAGGCGTTTGCGCCCCAAGCAGCGCCGCCGGGGCCTCGCACTACCTCTATTCGCTCGATGTCTTCCATAAAAATCGGCAGTGTGTAGTATTCTGAGCCGCCAAACAACGGGCTTTCCGCAGAACGCCCGTTGATAAGTACCAATGTGCGGTCTGAAATGAAATCGTGCAGCCCTCGTACGCCGACTGCATATCTAAAGCGACTTATTTTCAGCATGTCAACGCCGGGAGTAAATTGCAGGATTTCGGGAATATTAGTCAGGCCGCTGTAGTGAATGTCCTCGTCGGTGATTACGCTTACAGGAGCCGACAGCTCGCTCATCTTTTGGCTCTGCCGTGAAGCAGAGACAATCTTGACGTCCATCAGCTTCTCAATAGGCAGATTAAAAAGGTTTTCAGCGCTGTTCGGCTCCTGCTGTTCTGCAAACGCCTGAGCAGCCATACAGCAAAGAAAAACCGAAACAAACGCAAGTATGTTCCGTGTCGGGTTGTATTTTTTTGTAGCCATAATTATTTCCTTTCCCAAATAACTACTGTCCCGTTATAAGTCGAACAAGGACAACTGGTTACGAAACTGGTTAAAACCATTTTGCGCCATATTGTTCGTAAGTGCTTGTTCTATCGGCATTTGCTCGAAAAGGTCTTGCGGGGTGTTTGCCTCATCCTGTTTGGCAAAACAGGATAGTCCCGCGGCAAGTAAGACATCAGCGACAAAAACAACTCTTTTGCCGGCAGACTTTTCCGTCGTGCGCATAATCCGGCTCTCCCTAAACTGGCGTGAGTGAGGTGACCCTTGAGCCACGCCTGTCATAACAACCCCCATTGTAGTGACGGCATTCATGTTGAGGATTCATCGGCGTATATGGCTGGGTGGGTTATTTGTAAACGAACACAGACGGCGAGCGATATCAGAAACGGGTGTTGGCGACCTTAAATGCTTATTCCTGCGGGCCTTATCAGGCAAATGCACGCGTCCGGCGGGCTTCTTCTGTATGGTTTCTCGCAGTTATAGGACGCAGCAGGTATGGTTAGGTTATCGGGAGCGACATGTCCTTTTCGGCTACGATTGCCAACGCCGAGCCGATTACTAATACAATTCCGAAAATCCACTGAAATATGCTCAACGACTCGCCAAAAATAAAATACGAGACAGCCACAACAATAAACGGCTGGGCAAGCTGCACTAACGATGGTGTCGTGGAACCGAGCCGGCGGATAGATATGTAATAAAACACGTGACCTAAAGCAATGCCGGTAACTCCAGAAACAACTGTCGCGGTCCAGCCCGCAAATGGCATCTCAAGGCACTTGCCTGGCTTTCCCATAAACAGGGTCAGTATGAACAACGCGACAACGGTATAAATGCTGACGACTGAAAAACCGATTCTTGAGTCGATGCCCCGAAACGATACTTTCACCGCGATAGCGTAAAAGCCCCATATAAGGCCGTAGAGCATTATTATTGCAATACCTGTAATCGTATATGAGTGCGTGAAAGCCGGATGAAAGAACATCACCCCCGCCAAGCCGACAACCGACAGAATAATGCTCAGCCGAAACAGTCGGCTTCCAAGCAGCCGCCTCTCATCTGCGAAAAATATAACCGACAGTATTATGACCCAAAGAAACGCGGTTGTGGCCAGCAGCGACGCAAAGCCGGGGTCGATATAGTAAAACGCCGCTGCCCACAGGTTTTGTGTAATGATGTTGGGTATGAAGGGCAGCAAGGCGCGTTTCCAGACGGCTTTTGGCAGACGCCCCGCCCTTGCAGCAACCAGCAGAAACGGCAGCCAGAACAGGCACGCCGCGCCGTATCGCAGCAGGTTCTGGGTCCATAAGTCGAGATAACCGGTCAGGTACTTGATAAACAATGGAGCGCTCGACCAGCAAATGAGCGTTCCGAGGCAGCTCAGGGCGGCTAATGAATCGAGGATGCTGGGGGCCGATTTACGCATCACTGTGGTTAATGCAGAAAAGGATTGTTTGCCTTTTCGCCTCCGATTGTGGTTTCAGGGCCGTGACCGGGGTAAACGACGGTTTCATCGGGCAGTATGAGCAGTTTCGTCTTTATGCCCTCAATCAGTTGTCTCATATTGCCGCCGGGAAAGTCCGTCCTGCCGACGGAGTCGGCAAAAAGTGTATCGCCGACAAATACAATGCCGTCCTGCTCGGCGTAAAGGCAGATTCCGCCGGGCGTATGGCCGGGCGTGTGGATGATGCGCAGCTTGATGCCTGCCTTGTCGATTGTATCCCCCTCATCAACAAGACAATCGGCCCCGTTGGTGCTGAAGTCACTGCCCGCCTGTGGTGAGCATGTCGAATCCGTCATAAATGATAAATTACCGACCGAATCAGTCAGCAATTCAGCGTCGAGCTTGTGAATATAGGTCGATAGCGTTGGGAATTTTCCCCGCAGGGCGTCAACGCCTGCAATGTGGTCGATGTGCCCGTGGGTGAGAATCACCGCAGCCGGCGTCAGCTTATGGCGGTCGAGAAAGGCCGGTAACGCCTGCACGTCAAGCCCCGTGTCGATAATCAGACAATCAGTCGCCTGCACGCTGTTTCGCACGACGTAGCAGTTGGTCTCGAATTCTCCAAGCACCAGCCGGTCAACTTTCATTTGTTCCTATCCTTAAAAAACGCGAGGCCATTCTCGAATTTTTATTGATTCCCGCCGCAGGCGGATAAAATTGATGATTGATTATTTACCAATATCAGCCATAATCATCAATAACCAATTATCAATAATCAATGAGCAGCATCAGAATTTGGTGGAGAAACGTCGAGTGAAGGAATTTGTGAGAGTATTCAAGTATATCTGGCCGCAGTGGCCGCGCATTGTCGTTGTCGTTGCCAGCGCCATGGTTGTCTCTTTGCTGTTATCGGTAAGTTTTGTGACCGTCATACCTTTACTGAAGGTTATGACGGGACAGGAGGGTTTGCGCGACTGGGCAGACAGGAAGATATGTCAATGGCAATACGGCGTGAGTTTCTACGTGCCCGAGAGCGTGGACTTCACGGGCAACAAAAGTTCTGATTTCTCACAATCGTTGCTGGTAATCTCTGTCAACAAGAAAAGCATCGCCGAGCGCGCCGGACTTGAGACGGGAGACCGGATTGTAGGCGTCGGCGACTCCTCCGTTGTCGGGGACGCTTCCTTTACCGGGCTTCTCGAAAAGCTTGCCACGGCCGGCCGAGGCGGCACTGCTTTGCGTATAAAACGGGCGGTCCAGGTCGGATATGAAGACAAGCTCGTGCAACTGGGCGAGGTACACGACACCGGGATGAAAGCCAAGGGCGTTGAGTTTGCACAGCACCTCGTCAGTTTTGTGCCGCGGGAGCAGACACAGGCCAACAGAACCAAAGCGATAGTGCTTATTATATTGGTCGTGACGGTCATTACGGTTATTCGCTGCATAGCGAGATATTATCAGCAATACCTGGCGGAAAAAGTTGTGCAGGTGGGAATAAACCGTTTGCGTGAGGATGCCTTCGTGCACGTGATAAATATGCCGGTCGGTTTCTTTGCCCGCGAACGGCCGAGCGACTCGGTGAGCCGGCTCATTCGTGATACGGGCGCTATGGGAAACGGCATCAAGGTCCTGCTGGGAAGAGCTTTGCAGGAACCGCTCAACGCAGTCGGCTTTATGGCCGTAGCGGCGATGTTGAGCTGGCAGTTGACGCTTGTTTTCCTGTGCGGCGGACCGCCCACAATCTGGCTCGTCATTTTTCTCGGCAGAAAAATGAAACGCGCATCGAAAAAGTCGCTGATTGCCTGGTCGCAGATGCTGTCAAAGCTGCAGGAGACAATGTCGGGCCTTAAAGTCGTGAAGGTATACAACCAGCAGCCATACGAACACGTCGCATTCAGGGCGATAAATAAACGGCTGTTAAAGCAATTATTGCGAATCTCGAAGGTCGATGCGGCGACGGCACCAATAATGGAAGTGCTCGGTATGTTAGCGGGCTCGGCCGCATTGATAGTGGGCGCCAGTTGGGTCACGGGCAACAAGATGGAGGGCACCGATTTTATGGTGCTGCTGGCCCTTCTCGGTAGCGCCGCGGCGTCTGTGCGAAGGACCGGAGACATCTGGAACAAGATTCAGGAGGCCAACGCTGCAGCGGAAAGAGTATTCGGAATGATGGATGAGCCGCTGGAACCCGAAAAGGCCGGTGCTATTAACCTCGCACCCCTGAAGGAGAAAATTGAATTCAGGAACGTTGTCTTCACGTATCCCGGCCTGGACAGACCTGCCCTAAAGGGAATTGACCTCTGTGTCTGGGCAGGGCATAAGGTGGCCATCGTGGGGCCTAACGGGTCGGGTAAAACCACGCTGGCGAATCTTATACCGAGATTTTACGACCCCGATAGCGGGCAGGTCCTGATTGACGGCAGGGACATTCGCGAAGCGACACTGCATAGTCTGCGAAGTCAGATTGGGATGGTAACTCAGAACGTTGTGACCTTCAACGACACCATAGCGGCGAACATCGGGTATAGCAAGCCCGGGGCCGGCAGAGAAGATATTATCAAGGCGGCCAAACGCGCTTTTGCACACGAATTTATCGAGCCGCTCTCACAGGGCTATGATACAGTCATCGGGGAACAGGGCTCGGGGCTTAGCGGCGGGCAGTTGCAGAGGATTGTCATTGCCAGGGCAATTCTGAAGAACCCCGCGATTCTGATTTTCGACGAGGCGACCAGCCAGGTTGACGCCGATAGCGAATCCAAGATTCACAGGGCAATCGAAGAGATTATGCGCGACAGAACAAGCTTCATAATCGCGCACCGATTCAGCACGATAATCGCCGCCGATGTGATAGTTGTGATGGATAACGGCCGGATTGTGGCACAGGGCCAGCACGAAGAGCTGATGCAAATCTGCCCTCTGTATCAAAGTTTGTATGAAACTCAATTGGTTCGGGCTTAGCCGGCCCGATAGCGAGGTTGAATTATGATAAATCTCGAAAGACAAAAAAGAGCACACGAACTTTTCAAACGGTATGCGGGCAATCCCATACTGACCACGCACGACTGGCCCTACGCCGTAAATGCCGTCTTCAATGCCGGCGCAGTCCAGATGAACGACGAAACCCTGCTGCTGGTTCGATGTGAGGATATGCGGGGCTTTTCCCACCTCACCGTCGCTCGCAGCCACGACGGGCTTACCAACTGGAAAATAGACCAGGCGCCTACCTTCGAGGCCGACCAGGATTCGCGGGAGGAAAGATGGGGATTGGAAGACCCGCGCATTATCTGGCTGGAGGAGCAAAAGCAATTCGCGATTACATACGTCTCTTTTAGCGAAGGCGGCCCCGTGGTCTCGCTGGCCATTACAAAGAATTTCAAGACGTTCGCCCGGCTCGGCGCCCTGCTGCCACCCGAAGACAAGGACGCCTGCCTCTTTCCGCGAAGGTTCAAAGGCCGCTTCGCCCTGATTCACCGACCCATTGTAAGGGGTGAAGCGCATATGTGGATTAGCTTCTCACCCGACCTTAAACACTGGGGCGACCACCGCGCTCTTATTATGACCCGCTCCGCCTACTGGGATTGTCACCGCGTAGGACTCGGCTGTCAGCCAATCGAGACCGAGGCGGGCTGGCTGATATTCTATCACGGCGTGCGAATCACAGCCGCCGGTGCCATATACCGCGTCGGGCTGGCTCTGCTGGACCTGCACGAGCCCTGGAAGGTGCTCAGAAGAAGCGACGAATGGATTCTTGGGCCGCAGGCGCCTTACGAGCGGGTGGGCGATGTCGGCGACGTCGTGTTCCCCACGGGTGTCACCGTTGATAAAAAAACCAACGAGCTTCGCCTCTATTACGGTGCCGCCGACTGTTCGGTCGCCGTCGCCACCGCCAATCTCGCTGACATCCTCGATTATGCTTCCTCCTGCCCCGAAGGCGAAAGCTAATCCTTCAGCCCCTAAGAAAGTTGGCAAAAGCCGGCGCCGCAATGCAAACAACTGTCACTATCGCAAGGCAGGGCCGTAGGCCTTGCCAGGGTAGTCTGATGATGCTATTTGACTTGGATAATTTACCTTTTTGTTAACAGAGCAGCATTCATTAATGTAATATCTTTTAATATCTCTTTGACCTCTGGTCCACCTCTTTATAACCTTCTGGCAGATGAAATTCAAATATCTCCGCTGGCATTACGGGATTTAAGTCGACATTTTCAACCTTGCAAACCGACTTTTCTACTAAATTGCCGTCTTTGTCGTTTTTTATTTCAGTTATATTACATGGAAATCCATTTGAATCAAAATCGCCGCATTCTCGAATATATATAATCTTATTCGTTTTAGGAGTATGAAGTTCGGTGCGGTAGACACGTGAGTAGTCCTTTCTGTCACATATCAATACAGTTGTAGGAAAATAATTAGTGTCGCCCATTTCCACTATATCCCTTGTGTCGGGAACATTTGGGTCTGGGCGGATACCAATTCTATATACCGTCGTATTTTCTGCGTATTTAGCTTCTCTAGGAACTATCTTGGCTAGGCCGGTTCTGACAAACTCCGCCATCTTATTCGGATCGGGAATATAATTTATCGATTTTGGGTTGCTACCTTGGTCTGTACCAAGTAATATCCGCAGGAATAACGCAGTTGCGAACGGCATACGTGCAAATCGGTCGATATCCTCTCCGACCTGCTTTTTCGTTTCGATAAAGACTGTATTCATCTCACTCGAATAGTGATATCTGACAAATTCTCCAGTGTTTGCGTCTTTTGTTTTAACAAAGGTATGGACAAAAGGTGTATCCAGTCCCAGAGGTTCGTTCGGCCCGATTGTTACAAAATCACATCGCCGATCATCACCTGATATCCGTACCCGCTTCTTTGTCTTGCGAGGGAATTTTTGGTTCTCAACCCAGTTTTTAACGTTTAACTCTATATTTTTATTGCGACTTTCAATTTCATAGGAATTGAGTTCATTGAGTGAACGCCCCCCAAGTTCTTCATCGAAAAATTGCTCTATTTCTTTGTGAATCTTCTCGATCGGCATCGGTACCGTGGTATAATCTTTGTAGAAAGTAACATCTATGCTTTTAATCGGCTCTTTCCAGGCAGCCGATGCCAATTTTTGTACTTGTTCTTCTGTAGGGATAGCAATATTTTCTGACGCAGCGTATGTAAATCTGCAAGCCAAAACTATCAATAACAAAACCAAAACATTCGACCTCTTCATATTAACTCCTTTTTTTTCAAATCAATTTAAAGCGAAATTCTTAATACTTTATCATTTAGAACAGCTAACAGCCAAAACCAGTAAAAACATCGGCTTTTACTGGTATCATATCTTCCTCTGTATCAGGATCGCAACTTTCTATAAAATCACAGAGTTCACATGGGCCATCACAACAATCGACTGAAGCTCCCGCAAGACAATTAGCACAACTAGAGGGACTCATAGTTTCGATACAAACCGCTGCACACCAGCCGCCTCGTAAAGCGCACCAAAGCAGCTTGCTAACATCGAAGTTGTTAATACAATGATAAATATATCCTATCGTTTGCACTTGAGAATGACATTGACAATGTTCGCCACTGCCAACCCCAACATTACTACACTCATCATAACTTGAAGCTATTTTGCAGTTATTCCCCGCGCAACCATCATTACCTACACAAGAAGGACAACTTTCATGTATTGCAGGGATAGTCTTTTTAATCCATACCTTATCACAACAATTGCCGTCGCAGCAGTTCTTGTTCAGGTCGCCGCCGCAAACCTCACAAGCATGAGTAGTTGCATTACAGTCCTCGCACTCGGTTGGGTCGCAGCAGGAACCGTAACAGCATGATTGATTGATGTCACATATATGTAAACCCCCTAGTTCACAACACTTCTGAGTTCTAAGTAGAAACGCAAAAAGATTCGTTTGAAAAACGTCCTAATGGCGATACTCCTTATAGAGGGGCGAAGTTGCGAAAAGGAGTTCGCTATGGGACACGGAATCAAGCTTACCCCTGAACAATGGG
>Ga0315293_10000157_pt1 | contig 58111 bp, 47 predicted proteins | sample YL17G13_20_MG_FD_203071 | JGI IMG/M metagenome (GOLD analysis project Ga0315293, IMG submission 203071) | Sediment microbial communities from Yellowstone Lake, YNP, Wyoming, USA - YL17G13_20 | ecosystem: Environmental > Aquatic > Freshwater > Lake > Sediment | place: USA: Wyoming | collected... | reverse complement strand
GGGCGGTGACCACCTCCTGCCAGATTCGCAGCCAGCTGTGGAGCGGCACGGTCAAGAAAGCCTCCACTATCTCCGGGTCAAATTGGGCTCCCCGGCAGCGACAGATTTCCCGGGCGGCAGCCTGAAAAGAGCGGCCAGGACGATAGGGCCGGTCCGAAGTCATGGCCTCTAAGGCGTCGGCCACGGCCAAGATCTTGGCCGAAAGAGGGATAGCGCCTTTGGCCAGGCCGAAGGGATAGCCCCGGCCGTCATACCTCTCATGATGGAAAAGAACCACCCGCCAGGCTTCCGGCCAGAAGGCGACTTGGGAGATCATCTCAAAACCCCGCAGCGGATGCTCTTGAACGGCCTTCCGTTCCTGGCCGGAGAGCGCCTCCCGCTTCAGCAGGATGCACGGCGGGAGTCCGATCTTGCCGATATCGTGGAACAAAGCGCCCTGCTCCAGGCTCTGCAGGAATTCCTTCTCCTGAATGACCAGGGCTCTGGCCAACAGGAGGGTGTAGTCAGCCACCCTCCGGGAATGTCTCCATATTCCGTCTCCGCTCTCAGCCTCGGCCGGAAACCAGACACTCTCCCCTCTTGGGAAGGTCCCCGGGGGGATCGTCTCAGGTGCCTCGGGCCAAGAGGACGGAACGTGCGCCGGACGGATCATGGTCCGCTGCCTTCTCCTCGATCCATTGCTTGCCCTGGGCGGGCATGGGCAAATACATAGTCGCGCCATTCGGGAAAAAATGGAGAGGACCGCTGTCTTGTCAGGCCGGATGGCCTCCACTATAATGAAGAGCAATGGCTCACCACGACAGTGAAGACGATTCCCTGGTGGCCCAATACCGCCAGGTCATCAGCTTCCGTGTGCGTAAGGCCTTGGGCTGGAACTTGCCCGACTGGGAGGACGTGGTCAACGAGATCCTGACCCAGGCCCTGCAAAAGGTCCGCCGCGGAGAATTCCGGGGCGAATCCTCATTGGGGACGTTCATCTACACCATAACCAGCCGCCGGATTATTGATTTCATACGCCAAAAATCCAAAGTTCTCAGGCACGGACCGGAACCGGCTCCCCTGCCCGACCCGCAGACTTCCATCGAACAAAAGGAGCGGGCCGATCAGCTGGCCGGCCTCATCCAGAGCCTCAAGCCGAAATACCGGGATGTGCTGGAGCTCTTCTATTTTCGCGAGCTGTCGCGCGAAGAAGTCGCCCACCGGCTGGGCATCACCCCGGCCAAGGTCAGCGAACGCCTGCACTATGCCCATAAGCTGCTGAAGAAAAAAATAAAAAAATGAATTTCCTGTTTTTCGCCCTCCTCTCGACTAATAAAATTGAAAGGGAACTTTAATGACTTCCTGTTGTTACCGAGATGATATAGACGAATATCTTCTGAACCGTCTGTCCGAAGAGGACAAGGCGGCCTTCGAAGAGCATTACTTCAACTGTAAAGCCTGCTTCCAGGAATTGAAGGCGAGGGCCGAAGTCTTGAGGGTGATTAAGAACAGAGGTCAGGATCTGTTCAGGTCGCCGGACAAGGCCGGCCTGCCTCTGGCCAGGCCCAGGAAGCTGAATTTCAAACCTGCGCTGTGGGGAGCAGCGGCCGCCGGAGTTGTGGCCCTCATCGTGTGTGTCATTCTGATCACCCGTCCGCGCGAGACAGCGCCGACTTTTACCTTGAGCGGCGATGACACTGTCCGCGGCCAGGCCATTGGCCTCATTTCCCCCAGGGGAGATGTTGCCCTCACTCCGGTTTTTCTCGAATGGAGCCCCCTGGCCGAGGGGGCCGAATATACGGTTTCCCTTTTCGACCAGCAGCGGCTGTGGTCGGAAACGACGCGAGAGTGCCGTATCCGGCTGCCGGAGGAAGTCCGGCAGCGGATGATTCCCGGCCAGGCTTACTCCTGGCAGGTGAAAGCGTTTTCCCCTCAGGGCGCCCTGACCGCTATTTCCAGCCGGCTGCAGTTCAAGATCGCCGGACCTAACTGAAACCCTTCCCGCCTCTCTATCCATACCCGTGAGACACCTTCGGGTGTCTCACGGCTTTTTATCGGGAGCGGACTCGTCCTCGGACACCCGCTCTTCGCCGGCGTATATCCGGCCGCGGCTCTCTTCCTCGAAAGCCAGACAGCACATCAGACGGCCGCATAGGCCGGAGATCTTGGTGGGGTTGATGACAATCTGCTGTTTGCGGGCCTTCTGAATGGTGACGGGCTCGAAGTTCTTCATAAAAACAAAACAGCACAAGGGACGGCCGCAAACGCCCAGCCCGCCGATGATCTTGGCCTCGTCCCGCACGCCCACCTGCCTCATCTCGATGCGCATCCTCAATTCCTTGGCCAGGTCCTTGACCAGCTGACGGAAATCAATGCGCCCATCGGCGGTGTAAAAAAAGATTCCTTTTTTCTCGTTGAAGAAATACCTCACCGCCGACAGCTTCATGGGCAAGTTGCAGGCCCTGATCCGCTCTAGGCAGAGGGCGAAGGCCTGTTTCTCCTTGTCCTGGAGCCAATAGAATTTGCGTTCGTCCTCCGGGTCGGCTTTGCGGATGACCTTGGGAAGGCGCTGGAGCATCTCCTGCCGCTCGCACAGGACGCTGCTGTTATCCACCACTTCGGCCAGGTCGCCGCCGAATTCGGACTCCACCAAACACAGGTCTCCTATTTTCAGGTCCATTCCGGCTTTCTGGGCGCAGAGGACCTTGTTGGATCGCTTGGACTGAAGGCGGACGATTTCGGCCATGGTCGATTCCTACTTTTCTATTATATCCGAATAGAAGGAACTGACAAGAAGGCCGAGGTTGAGGTTATTTTGCAGGCCGGCCAGGGCCCGGTCCACGTCGGCCAAAGCCTCCTGGACCTTGGGCCGCTTCAGGCCGGCCGCCAGAGCGCGGATCTCTTCCTCGTAGTCCGGGTTCATCAAGTGCCGGCTGTCGGCCCCTTCCACGGCCAGGAGAAGATCCCTCAGGAAGACGCTCATGGTCTCCCACAGTTGAGTCAGTTCCTCGCCGGCCTGGCTGCGGCGGAGAAAACCGAAGTCCGTCACAAACTCCGCGCCGCCTTCCTGGCGCAGGAACGAGCGGAGCAAGTCCCAGACCCGCCGCCTCCTGGCTTCCAGCTCCTCCCAGTCCGCCTTGAGCGCAGCTTCCAGGCTGCCGCCGGAGAGGACAGCCACGACCCGGGCCCGGCCTTCCTCCCAGCCCTGGGCCAGGAGCTGGCGCTCGATCTCGTCCCTGGGGATTTGGCCCAGGCAGAGGATCATGCAGCGCGACTGGATGGTGGACAGGATCAGGTCGGGAAAAGCGGTCAGCAGGATAAAATGGGTCAGGGGCGGCGGTTCTTCCAGGACCTTGAGAAAAGCGCTGGCCGCTCCTGGCGTCATCTTTTCGGCTTCGGTGATGATGAAGATCCTTTTTTTACCGACCATGGGTTTGCGATAAGCGTAATATTTCAAATACCGGACCTGTCTGATCTTGATGCTGTTCTTGCCGGACTCTTCATCCCTTTTCTCCGAGGGTTCGTCCGGCGGCTCCTCCGGCCCGCCCGACACGATCTCTTTGACGTCGGGGAACCCTCCCCGTTTCTCATCCTCCCAGCCTTTGGCGATGGCCAGGCAGGAGGAACACTGTCCGCAGGCGTCATCCCCAAGGGTCAGGCAGTTGAGGGCTTGGGCCAGGGTCAGGGCCAGCATCCGCTTGCCCACCCCGTCCGGCCCTATCAAAAGGAGAGAATTCGGCAACCGGCCGCGTTGCAGAGCCAGACGCAGAATGGTCTTGATGCGGTCCTGGCCGACAATCTTATCAAAGCCCATCATCGTTCCTTAAGGGGCGGCCGGCTTCTCCAGGGCCTTCCTCAAATAGCGGCCGGTGTGGGAGCCGCGCTCGGCGGCCACCTCCTCGGGCGTGCCGGCCGCCACCACCCAGCCCCCCTCCTGGCCGGCCTCGGGTCCGAGGTCGATGACATGGTCGCAGGACTTGATGACCTCCAGGTTGTGTTCGATGATGACCACCGTATTGCCCAGCCTGACCAGCTCGCCCAGGACCTCCAGCAGCTTGCGAATGTCGTCAAAATGAAGGCCGGTGGTGGGCTCGTCCAGGAGATAGAGCGTCCGGCCGGTGCTGCGTTTCCCCAGCTCGCGGGCCAGCTTGATGCGCTGCGCTTCTCCGCCGGACAGCGTCGGCGCCGGCTGGCCCAGACGGAGGTAGCCCAGCCCCACTCTTTTCAGGACATCCAGCTTGCGTTTAAGCAGGGGATGGGCCCGGAGTGTCTCCCAGGCTTCCTCCACGGTCATTTCCAGAAAATCATGGACGGTTTTGCCCTTGTAGGTCACGGCCAGGGTGTCCCGGTTGTAGCGCCGGCCGCCGCAACGGTCGCAGGTGACGAACACGTCGGGCAGGAAATGCATCTCGATTTTCTTCAGGCCCGCTCCCTGGCATTCTTCACACCGGCCGCCGGCCAAGTTGAAACTGAATCGGCCGGCCCCGTAACCCCGCAGCCGGGCTTCGGCCGTGCCGGCCAAGAGCTCTCGCAAAGGACCAAACAGGCCGGTGTAGGTGGCCGGGTTGGAGCGCGGCGTGCGGCCGATGGGCTTCTGGTCCACCGAGACGACTTTGTCCAACTGCTCCAGGCCGCTGATCCCGCCGTGGGCGCCGACTGGCTGGCGGGTATGGTGGAAGACGTTCATCAAATGCTTAAACAGGATATCCTGAACGAGGGTGCTCTTGCCGGAGCCGCTCACACCCGTCACGGCGGTCATAACGCCCAGCGGCACCCGGACAGTGACATCCTTCAGGTTGTGCTCGCGGGCCTGACGGACCGTGATCCATCCTTTGGCCCGGCGGCGTTCAGCCGGCGGGGGGATGCGCTTTTCGCCCCGCAGGAACTGGGCCGTCAAGGAATTCGGGGCGAGCAAAATGTGGGCCAGGCTCCCTTCCGCCACCTTGTTTCCGCCCTTTTCACCCGCGCCGGGGCCCAGGTCCAGAATATAGTCCGCCGCCCGGATGGTCTGTTCGTCGTGCTCCACCACAACTACGGTGTTGCCCTCGTCCCGGATCCGGCGGAGGAGGCCGATCAATCGTCCGTTGTCCCGCTGGTGAAGACCGATGGTCGGCTCGTCCAGGATATAGAGCACACCGCGAAGCCTGGCCCCGACCTGGGCCGCCAGCCGGATGCGCTGGGCCTCTCCCCCCGAAAGCGAGGCGGTCGTCCGGTTGAGATGCAGGTAGGCCAGGCCCAGCTCGTTCATGACCCACAGCCGCTCCAGAATCTCCTTCAGAATCCGCGAAGCAACGACTCCTTGATTCGACCGGCCGGAAACCTTCTTTAAAACCGTTAGCTCCTGCTCCAGGCGATTCACCGGGAGCTCTGCCAACTCGGAAATATTCCGACCGCCGACCTGGACCGCCAGGCTTTCCTTCTTCAACCGCATCCCCCGGCACTCCGGACAGACTTCCCCGCTGACCTCCACCTCGCCCCATTCGTCGAGGACGGTTTTGTAGCCAAGGCCGTGGCAGCGGAGGCAGGCGCCGTAGGGGCTATTGAAGGAGAAGGTGCGGGGCTCAAGCTCGGGCAGGCTGACCCGGCAAAAAGGGCAGAGGAGCTTCTGGGAATAATAGATCTCGCCCTCCCGCTCTCGGAGCACAAGAAGGTCCCCCCCGGAAAGATCGAGCGCCCGCCGGACGGCCTCCTCAAGCCGCCCAGCTTTGTCCGGGGCGACGATGACCTCGTCCACCAGGACCTCCACGCTGTGGGCCTTGGTCCTGGCCAGGAAGACCCGGCCTTCGAGCTCGCGCCAGACCCCGTCCAGGCGGGCTCTCAGGTACCCCTTTTTCCGCAACCGCTCGAAGAGGCGGTGGTATTCGCCCTTGCGGCCCCTGATCACGGGCGCCAGGACCTTAATCTTCTCGCCGGCCAGGTCTTCGGCCACCCGGGCCAGGATCTGCTCCGGCGTCTGGGATCTCACCGGCCGGCCGCAGTGGGGGCAGTGAGGCTGGCCGGCCCGGGCAAAGAGCAGGCGGAGGAGGTCATAGACCTCGGTCACTGTGCCGACCGTGGAGCGCGGGCTGAGGGAGATCGTCTTCTGGTCGATGGAAATAGAGGGCGACAGCCCCTCGATGGATTCCACGGCGGGCTTCTCCATCTGCTCGATGTACTGCCGGGCATAGGCCGACAGGCATTCGATGTAGCGGCGTTGGCCTTCGGCGTAGAGCGTGTCGAAAGCCAGCGAAGATTTACCCGAGCCGCTGGGGCCGGTGACGACGATGAAACGGTTACGCGGCAGGTCGACGTCGATTTTTTTTAGGTTGTGCTGGGCCGCCTTGCGGACCCGGATCTCCTGGAGCATGGGGGAGTATTGTATCCCCTCCCGCTGTCGGGCACAACCGAACTTGAATCTGGAGATGCTTCCGGGATTTACAGCCGCCAGAGGTAGGAGATTTTAAAGAAGAAGCCGCGCTGCGTTTCCAGAAAGCGGTCGCTGTCGACATAATCCGCGCCGTCCCATTCCAGCTTCTGGAGGGCCGAGCCGTAGCCGATATAGACCACCGTCCCCGGAATATACGTGAAGGAGGCCAGGGCGTCTATGGTCAGGCGCCGGCGGTAGGTGTTGTACTCCACGATGGCCCGCAGGAAAAGATACTTGTTGAGCTGATAGGTGTTCCAGCTTCGGATCAGGGTGTAGTCGTAGATTTTTTCCTTGTCCGAATTCCGGAAAAAGTCGGCATAAGACAGGCTGAGGTCGAAATTCAGGTTTTCCGTGGGCTGGAAGACCGCCTCGGCCATAGCCCGGTTGCCGTATCCCTGGTAAGGATCATCCGGGTCATAATAAATAGCTCCTCCGCGGCGGAAAAAAGCGTAAAGGTTGAGATGTTTGGTGACTTGGGATTGAAGCTGAAAACCAAAGGAACTCCGGTCGAACTGGCCGCCGGCAAAAACCTCTTTGCCCACTAGGGTGTCGATCCGGAACATCGTGCTCCGCGGCAGGTAGAAACGCAGGGTGAACAGGTTGATCGTCTCGAACATCCGGTCGAAGGTGTCGTAAAGATGATAGCTCCAGTAGAACGGCTGAATCCTCTGGAAGAACTCGGACTTGGGGTAGAAGGTGTACATTCCCATGGCGGCCAGGATCCGCACGCCAGTCCGGGTGAGGTACCCTGTATCCACCCGAAAATTCTGGGAGATGTCTTGGTAACCGAGGTCCACATACACTTGGCGGGTGGAATAATTATAGTTGACGGCCAGGGCATGACCGGGGTCGGTTTGTTCGCTTCCGCTCTCGCGGCTCCAGGACCCGAACAGGTGGAAGGCGGCCAGAGAGGTGTTGCTCAAGCGAAAACGGCCGTCCAGTCCCCCAAAGCGGTTGAAGCCCTTCCCAAACTCATGGCCGGTGTAGAACCCGCCTAGGTAGGAATCGCCCTGGAGGGCGTGCTTGAGTCTAAAAATGGCGAAGTCCGGATGTTCGTCTACCTCATCGTCCGGCAGCTCATCACGGGCGTAGATGGCCGCCACTGTATCCCGGGGCGTGATCTTGCCCCCCAGCTTCAAACCGAAAACCGGGTTGATGATCGTCCGGGTGTTGACCACCATGGCCAGGGGCGCGTCTTCGGTGTTCCCCGAGAACAGCCAAAGTTCACTGCCCTCCAAGAAGAAAGGCCGTTTCTCCGGGTAATAGAGTTCGTAGCGGAGATTGACGTCTACTTGCCCAGCGTCAGCTTCGACTTGGCTGAAGTCGGGGTTGTAGGTCGCGTCGGCCGTCAAGTCCGAGGTCAGGCCCACTTTGCCGGTCAGGCTGAAATCCGTGCTGCTCTCCTCCCGCCGGAAAGTGCCCTCCGAGTGGGCGTAGCGGGTGGCATGGGTCAAGGCCGGCAGGATTTCCACGACCCTCTTGTACTTCAATCCCGAGACCTGGATGACCAGCGTCTGGCCGAGCACGCTGCCCTTTTCCGGGTTGAGCGCCGGGAAGCTGCTCATCTCCGAAGCGCGGACAAGCTGGCGAAAAAAACCAACTCGCATGGTGAGGGTGGATGTGCCGGGGAATCGGATGCTCTTCAGCGGCACCCGGGCTTCCACCGTGAAGCAGCCTTCCGGCTTGCTGATTAAGCCCTTGCTGTCCCAGACCATATCGAAGCTTGGGTCGAGGTTGGTATTAATGTCCAGCATCCCGTCGCCCTGGATACCCAGGGGGTTGACGCAGAAGCCGAAGGCGCTCTGTGAATCGTTGAAGGTGTCGATAAGAAAGGCGGCATAGTCATCCCCGAAAATCGCGTCCCGCTTGCTGATCGCGGCCTTGATCTTGTCCGGCTCGGTGTCGAAGCACCGCATGGCAAAATAGAAATTCTCTGCGTCGTAGGTCAGGAAGCCCTCCGATTTCTGGCTGGGAGGCCGGCCGTAATCGGGCTGGAAAGTCATGAACTCGCTGACCTTGAGGGCTGAGGCCCAGGCTTCGTCGTCCAAAACGCCGTCGATGACGGGAGGCTTGGCTGTCTTGGGAACGACCAGGGGTTCGGCATTAGGGGCGCTGCCCAAGAGAGCGGCCCCCGTGGCCGTCAGCAGCAGGGCCAAAGCCAAAATATTCGATCGCAGTCCGCTGTGTTTCATCTCAACTTTCCTTTCCACAATATATCATTCGGCCAAGCCGGAGGCCAACCCGGAATCGCCTCTTATAGGGAGAGGCGAAAGAATAACGCAAAAGGTTTCCGCCGGCGCAAATTGACTAGTGAACTCCGGTGTAAAGGAACATAAAAAAGGCCTGGCATTCTCAAAGGGCGACGACCGGCACTCTTGGACCGGCCACAGGGTGCCGCCTATAGGAAATTGGCATTCGGCTGGGCCTGCTTGCGGGCACCGTTGCGCCTCGATGATCCCATCAAACCAGCGGGCCATCGTCAGGAAGCATAAATAGCCCGGGAGAGCTTTAGGAGAAATATTTGATGAAGGCGACTGCCTTGAAGACAATCCAAAATATAGGGAGGTCAGTTCCCCTTCAGCGCCGCCAGGCGCTGGCGGGCGTCGCCGGGTTCGGGGTGGCGGCTGTCCGCGTCTTTCCAGTATTCCAGGAATTTGCGATATTCTTGAGCGGCTTCCGCCTTGTCTCCCTTTTCTTCCAGGACCCGGCCCAGCCGGTAATGATAGAGCGGATGGATGAGGTAGCGCAGCTGATTTCGCGGGTCGACGGTCATGAGCTTCCTGTATTCGGCGGCTGCCCGGTCGAAATCCCCTTTTTTCCAGTAGGCGCGGGCCAGTGTGTCTATAAGAAAAGGAATGTTGTAGCTGGCGATATTTGCCGTTCGCATGCCCGGGAAATCCAGCAGACGCATTTTCTCCGCGGCGGCCACGGCCGCCTGAGATGCCCCTCCGGCCGAGGCGATCTCTGCCTCCAAGAGCTGACCCCAAAATATCGTCCTAGGCAGATCTGCCGTGGTCTTGTTCTCATCAATAAGAGATCTCATCTTGGCCAGCTGCTCCCGGGCCGCTTCGATCCGTCCCTGTTCGAGGTCCACCCAGCCAAGAAGGAAGGCATTGCGCGCCATGGCCGTGGCCAGATCGGCTTCGCTGGTAGCTTCCGATCTGTTGTATTCAGCAAACGACCTGAACGATCTCCGGGCCTGTTCGAACTCGCCCAGGTCGCAGTAGATGAACCCCATGATCCAGTCCGCGACGGCCGTGACGTAGGTCGCGCCATAGGACTCGGCCGTCTTTCTCAGAGAAAGATTCCCGGCCAGGGACTTGTCCAGGCAGCCCTGGAAATATTCATAGAAATGGATGAGCCATAATGCTTCCATCTTCTGGGTCGGAGCCGCCCTGGCCAGGAACTCATCCAGCCAGCGGTACGTCTGGCCGTAATCTTCCCTCAGAGCGGAGAGGTAGGCCAATCCGCAGAGGGAGCCGACGAAGTCCGGCTTCAGCTCCAGCACTTCCCTGTATTTCGACTCGGCCTTGTCCAGTTGTCCCATGCGGAAACAGAGCTCGGCCAGCGAATCGACGGGATTGGGATCGCCGGGATTCGCCGAAATGTAGCGCTCCAAAGCGGCTTTGGCTTTGATCAGATCCCCGGTTTCGGCATAGACATATCCGAGCGCATTGAGGGCCGGTCCAAATTCCGGGTCGAGGGCGATGGCCTTCTCGAGCGCGGAGATCGCCTCGGGATACTTTCGATCGCTATGAAAATGATTGCCCAGCTCAAGGTGGGCGAATTTTTCCTGAGGATATCTCTCCGTCAACTCCTCAAGGAGCCGACGCTTTTTTCCTGAATCGTTCTCGATGACCAGGGCATACTGCGCCTCGATGTAGAGCCGTTCTTTCTCAGAGGCTTTGTCCGCGAATTCCTTGGCTTTCTTCATGGCCTCCTCCTGGGCTTTGAAGTCGCGGAGCGAAAATTCGGCGCTGGCCAGGTAGAGATAGGCCACGGCGAAGGACGGGTCCAGGGCTACGGCTTTATCCAGGAATTTCTTGGCGTCCGGGGCATTGAGGTTTTCCACCTCGTTCCGGCCGCGGATGAAATAGTTGTAAGCTTCCATGGAGTTCGTGGTGAGGTCCATGACCTTGGGTTGGGGTTTTTCCAACTTGAGCGGCAGGCGGCCGATGTTCCGGGACACGGCGCGGCTGAGCTCGTCAATCTGCGTCTTGAGGATGCTGTCCACACCCTGGCCCCTGGCCCCGGCGCTCTTGAGGAGCTTCTTGGAAGAGGCCTCCAGGACCTTGACGTCCGTGGCGAACATGTCGCCCGCCTTGACGAAGCTGCCGATGACCGCGATCTCGATTCCGTCCCGGCGGCAGAGGTCGAAGCCTGCTTCCTCATTCAGGGCAGCCGTCTGCGGCCGGCCCGACTGGCGGAGCAGGTCGTTCAGCCTTTCCCAGGAAGTCACCCGGAAGCGGCCGCTCTGCTCCAGGCTGGTGATGAGCAGGTTGGGGATCGCTTCCTGGAGATAATCGTAGGATTTGTCGCCCGTCTGGTTCTTGAACCCGAAGACGGCCAGCGAGGGCTTGGCCGCGGGCTTGGAGGGGATGAGCTGCCAGACGAGGAAGGCGGCCGCCAGGACGAGGAGGACCAGGGCCGGGATCCACAGCTTCTTCAGGGTGAACTGGACCGTGATCTGCTTGGAGGTCAACGGCTTTCGGACCGGCAGGGGGGTCGTCGTCTGGGGCAGTGACGTCTCGATCCTGGCGAGCTCCGCCACGATCTCGTCCGCGCTCTGATATCTTCGATCTTTCGATTTTTCCAGGCATTTGAGGACAACGCGTCTCAGGTCGTCGGGGATCAGGGCGTTGATTTTCTTCGGGTCGGGCGGGGGCTCGGTTTTCTGCTTGACGGCCGTGCTCAGGGGCGTGTCCCCCTCGAAGGGCAGGCGCCCCGTCAGCATTTCAAAGAGAACGACTCCCAGGGCATACATGTCCGAACGCCGGTCGGGGTCTTTCCCGTCCACCTGTTCCGGCGACATGTACTCCGGCGTCCCGATGATGACACCAGCTCCCGTGATGCCCTTGGCTTTGACCGAGCGGGCGATGCCGAAGTCCATGATCTTGGCCTCGCCGTCGCGGTCGATCATGATGTTATGAGGCTTGAGGTCCCGGTGGACGACGCCCAGGCGGTGGGCCTCGGCCAGCCCCTCGCCGACCTGGCGGGCGATGGAGACAGCTTTACCGATGGGGATCTGGCCGATTCGGTGGATGAGGCTTTTCAGGTCCTCCCCGGCTACGTATTCCATGGTGATGTAGTAGGCTCCTTCCTCACGGCCCAGGTCATACATCCGGCAGACGTGGCGGTGGGAGATCGTCCGGGCCAGCTTGAGCTCGTTCCGGAAGCGCTCGATGGTCGGCTCGTCCGAGGCGATTTCGGGGTTCAGGAGCTTGAGGGCCAGTTTTTCTCTGACTTCCTTGTCCAGGACCTTGTACACCCGCCCCATGCCGCCCTTGCCTAACTCTTCGATGACCTCGTACCTTCCGGCGAAGGTCGCTCCCGAGGCGAGCTCCCGGAGCGGCAGGGATATGGTTTGCGACTTCGGGGCGGCAGGTCCGGTGGTTGGGGAGAGGGAAGCGCCGCACTGGCCGCAGAAACGCGTCCCGTCCGGATTTTCCAGACGGCACTTGGGACAAATCATGAAAAAACCCCTTCCTCAGGTGGCCCAAGAATAGCAGGCCAGGGGGCGGGTGTCAATTATATAAGGGCTCAATGACCAACATTGTGGTTATTATCGAATAAGGAAGAGGGCTTGGGGGAGGGACGAGGCGCCATAAGCGGTTTAGCCCGGAATCGACGGGTTTCGAAGGGTTCTAGCATATCCTTGCCGGCCGGCTGCCTACAGCCTCCGGAGGAGGCGAATCGCGCAGCCGACTGAGAAACCCGGAGATTCCGCGGCGTTAAAAACCGCGGCCGGGCGCCGAAATCCTATCCCAGACCCTCTCTCCTTCTCCATATGAACCAAAAAACCACACAAATGGTCATGGAGCCGAAACCGGTCATTGAGAGGACCAAAACCGATGCCTTGAGCGGGGGAAGCGGCTAAATGAAAAATCAGGGAGCGGTTCTGAACGAAGTAAACACCTTCATCGTTAGCGTGATACGCGAAGAGGAATCCACCAGGCTTGGATCCTTGAACCTGAAATTATTCAAGGCCACAAGCAGGATCAGTCGATAATTGCTGTTGGGCACCAATCGATCTCGGCTGATTTCATAGCGCGTGGCGGCGCCGATTCCAGTGAATTCCATGTCTCCCCCTACTCCCTCTCGGTCAAGCAGAAGTTTTTCAACCGTCGCGCTGCCCGCGGTGTATTTCCATTGGACTTTGACAAACTCGGTGGTCCGCAGATCAATGATCTTGCCAGGAGTCGGCGAGATGAATTGTGCGAGAGCGGAAACTTTGCTGCCGGCGAAAATCTCCGGTTCAGTACGTAAAGGCGACTTAATGGAGATTTTTATGGGCATGTTATAGCTTATGGGCGAGTAGCCACCCGTAGACGCGCTATAAATGCCGTCTCTTGAATGGGGGACATTGAACCTATCGTCCACTCTGACAGTGGCCATTGTGATCGGAGTGCCGCCGCTGGTGATGGTGATGTACACGGCGAATAAAGAAGGGACCTGGACATGCACCCAACCGCTAATTCGGGGCAGGGTGACTCTGCGGATGCCTTGCGAATGGAGTTGGGGCCCGAAGAAACAGAGGGCAAGAAATAGGGATAAGGTGACGATGCCCAAAGAAAAAAAGACGCGGGTTTTTTTGTTCATGATAATCCCCTTTGTTCAAAATATTAGCAGCGGCAGGGGCGGATGTCAACAAAAGCGATTTTATAGGAATTGGCTATTTACGCTCCGCGCCAATCCCTACCATAAATCTCGGGATGGGTCCCGCCCTTCATGGGAAAAGGATATTCCTGGCCGCCGATCGGTGCAATATCAGGGGGTCAGTTCCATTTTGGAGTCGCCGGGATCTGATCCGGCAATCCCGCCGGTCATTGACCGGCCGCTCGGGCTTGGGCTAGGATAGGGCCCAGGACGCCGACATGGCCAGCGAGCGCGAGATCAACCTCATCAAATCCCTGGACGAGCTTCAGGAGTCCGGCTTCCGGACTCACTCCATTTGCACCGTCAAGACCATCCCCGCCCAGGAGGGACAATACGAGGATTACCCCGGCGAAGTCCATCCCCTTCTCCGCGACGCCCTGCGCCAAAAGGGGTTCGAGCGGCTCTACACCCACCAGCGCCGCGCCTGGGATTGTCTCCAGGAGGGGAAGAACATCGTCGTCGTCACGCCCACCGCCTCGGGCAAGACGCTGTGCTACAACCTGCCCGTGCTGGACGCCGTTCTCAAAGACAGCTCGAGCCGGGCGGCCTACCTTTTTCCCACCAAGGCCCTGGCCCAGGACCAGCGGGCCGAGCTGGACCAGACCATCAAGCTCCTCGGCCAGGACATCCGCATCTTCACCTACGACGGCGACACGCCCCAGGACGCCCGCAAGGCCATCCGGGCCCGCGGCCATATCGTCCTCACCAACCCAGACATGCTCCACTCCGGCATCCTGCCCCACCATACCAAGTGGCTCAAGCTTTTCGAGAACCTCAAGTATTTCGTCATCGACGAGCTCCACAACTACCGGGGCATCTTCGGCAGTCACCTGGCCAACGTTCTCCGCCGGCTGCGGCGTATCTGCCGCTTCTACGGCTCCTCGCCCCGCTTCATCCTTTGCACGGCCACCATCGCCAACCCGGTAGACATGGCCGAGAGGATGATCGAGGAGGAGGTAGCTCTCGTCGACAACAATGGCGCGCCGCGCGGGGAAAAGCACTTTATCTTCTACAACCCGCCCGTGGTCAACCCTCACCTGGGCATCCGGCGGTCCTACGTCAATGAGGCGCGGCGGGTGGCTTCCTATTTTCTCCACAACCGGCTGCAGACGATTGTTTTTGCCCGCAGCCGGCTGCTGACCGAAGTTCTGGTCACCTACCTCAAGGAAGATACGGAGAAGAAGATCGGCGACGAAGGCCTCATCCGCGGCTATCGGGGCGGCTACCTGCCCCTGCGGCGGCGGGAAATCGAGAAGGGCCTCCGGGAGGGAAGCATCCTGGGCGTGGTCTCCACCAACGCCCTGGAGCTGGGCATCGATATCGGCAGCCTGGATGCGGCCGTGCTGGCCGGCTACCCGGGCACGATTGCCAGCACCTGGCAGCAGGCCGGCCGGGCCGGCCGGCAGACGGGACGCTCGGCGGCCGTGCTGGTGGCCTCCAGCTCGCCCCTCGACCAGTTCATCATTAACCACCCCGATTACTTCTTCACCCGGAGCGTGGAGCAAGCCCTCATCAACCCCGATAACCTTTCCATCCTGGTCCACCATGTCGAATGCGCCGCTTTCGAACTGCCTTTCGCCGACGGGGAAATGTTCGGCCGGGCGGAGATCGCCGAAGTGCTCAACTACCTGGAGGAAAGCCAGATCCTCCATCACACCAAGGGCAAGTGGCACTACACCTCGGAATCCTATCCGGCCGACGCCATCAGTCTGCGCAGCGTGAGCTCGGACAACTTTGTGGTGGTGGACACCACCGGCAAAGCCCAGGTCCTGGCCGAGGTGGACTTCACCTCGGCCCTGTCGACCCTCCACCCCAAGGCCATCTACATCTGCGAGGGCGAACAGTACTTCGTGGAAAAACTGGACTACGATGAGCGCAAGGCCTACGTCAAGAGGACCGAGACGGATTACTACACCGACGCCATCGATTACACCAAGATCAAAGTCCTGGATGTCTTCGACCGGCAGCCCTTGGGCCGGGGCGAGACCAGCCGGGGCGAGGTCCATGTGGCCACGCAGGTGGTGGGTTTTAAAAAGATCAAGTTCTTCACCATGGAAAACGTAGGCTCGGGCGAGCTGCAGCTCCCCGAGAACGAGATGCACACCACGGCCTGGTGGCTGACCATCCCCACCGCGGTTATGGGAGGCCTGCCCTTCACCGCCGAGCAGAAAGTCAACGGCCTGTACGGCCTGGCCTACCTCCTCCACCACGTCGCTCCGCTGTTCCTGATGTGCGACCTGCACGACATCGGCGTCTCGATCGGCGACAACGCCACGGGCGAGAGCCTTCCGCCCCGCAACCTGCCCTTCCGGACGGCGGCCTCGCCGGACGGGCCGGCCCTGCCCGAGCCGGAATTCTCCCCCAATATTTTTATTTACGACAACTATTCCGGCGGGGTCGGCCTCAGCCCGGCCCTCTTCGGCCTGGAACCGACGCTCCTGGGCCACGCCCTGGAGACCATCCTGGCCTGCCCCTGCAGCGACGGCTGCCCGTCCTGCGTGGGCCCAACCAAGGAGAGCGGCGAGCAGGCCAAGTCCGTAGCGGTGGCCATCCTCAAAACGGTGTCAAAACCGTGACAGCTATCTAATTCACCGCAAGAGGAAACGGCTGCCGATTTCAGGTTATCCGGCGTTATGGAAATAGCGGACGATGTTGTAAATAAAAAAGAAGGACAGCAGGAAAAGGCCGACCCCCAGCCAAAAATACACTTTCCCCAGGGTCTTTAAGGGTATGAAATGTTTGATGCGGTGCATGATCGCCGTGAGAACGCCGAGATAGGTGCCCAACCCGAGCGCCCCGCCGGCGATAAAAAGAATTTTGGTCACGGTGGTGAACGGAGAAGCCAGCCCCAGATGCTTGGCCAGGGTGATGCCGTACAGCCAGGTCAGGATCATGGGCGGGTTGGTGACGGCCAGGGTGAACCCGGTCAGATAGGCCCGGCGCTTGCTACTGAGGGAGGACTGTTCCAAACGGACTTCGTGGGGTTTTCGACTCTCCCTGATCGTCAGAAAGGAAAGAGTCCACAGGACGATGACGCCCACGGCATTAAAGGCGGCCATGACCCAGGGGATTTCGAGAAAAGGGGCGATGCCGAAAAGAGAAATCACCCCGTAGAAGATATCCGAGGATACGGAGCCAAGGACCACCATCCAGGCCGCCAGCAGATGGCCGTGGATGGCCCGTTTGGCCGCTTCAATTTGAGAGCCCCCCACCGGAATGGCCGCCAGAAAACCCAGACCGAAGCCCAGGAAAAAAAGCAAAATGATTTTTATCATCGGGCTTCCCGCCCGCTGGCGGGAGCGGGCCGCCGCGCCCCGGCCTGGACGTAGGACCCTGCCCGTTCGACCATGCCCTCCAAGTCCAGGCCTTCAAAGCAGCGGACAACCGCGCAGGTCTTGTAGAGTTTGTCCAGGCAGGTAATGTTCCGGCAAGGGCTGCGGGAGACAAACGTCCAGGAGGGAGCGTCCTGGTTGGCCGCCAGGAACCCCGGTTGGCCGGAATCGTAGCCCGACAGCCGGGCCGGTGTCGCGCCAAAAAAGGACAGGACGGCCGTGCGGTTGCGCAGCGGATATCGCCCCGTCCGGGAGATTTTCCGGGCGGCGGCGATATGGAGAGGACCGGTGTCACCGGAGATGAAAACATCGCAACAATCGATGAGGGCGGCATAAGCCTCCAGCGGAAAATCGGCCGGGATGATTTTGATTTTTTCTTGGAAACCGGAGGGCAGGGCCGCTTTGATCCGTTCGCCGATTCTCAGTTCGGTATGGCCCGCCCCGAGCAGAAGGGTAACCTCCAGCCGGGCCAACAGGCCGACCAAATCAACCAGCTGCTGGAAGGGCATGCGGCTGTAGGGGGAGGCGGCATCCGGGTTGATCATGATCCCCGGCCGGGCGGGGGACAGGCCGGCCTGGGTAGCGAAGCGGCGGGCGCGCTCCACGGCCGAATCGGACAGGCTTAACCTCACTTTCCGGAAGTTTTTTGCCCTGGCCTGGGGGGCCATCGAAGCCAGCAAGTCGTAGGCGAAATTGTACATGTGATAGATGAAATGATTCACGCTTCCGGGAAAACGCTCCTGAAGGATGATCACCGGGGCGCGGGTCATAAAATTGAGGATGCGCATCCCCGGAAAGGCGATATCCTTATCCTTGATGAAGGGGCTGTGGTTGAGGCAGAGATCATAGCCGCCCTTGTTCACCAACTCCCGCAATTGCTCCAGCAGCGCCGCGGAGGGAAAAGCGCCCCCTCGGAAAAGGGGCAAAACGCGCGTTGCCTCCGAATTTCCCTCGATGAGGGGAAACGCGGTTTGGTTGATGACGTAATCCACTTCCGCCCCGGGGAACAAGTCGCGCAGGGCGGAAATAGTGGACTGGGTCATGACCGCGTCCCCGATATGGATATCGGGAAGGACCAGGATGCGACGGAAGGACCGGATGCGCCGCACGATCTTTCGATTCCGGGCGGCGGCCGTATCGGACAACAGGCTGTTACCGAACAGGGGCGGTATGACGAAGTCTAAAAACCGGGCGCCGGTTCTAGAGTGGCGGCGTGTCAAATGGCTGGAGGCGCCGATGAGGGTCTTTTGAATTCGATTATGGGCACTCATGGGAGTCCGCCGATTTTTACCATTATATACGATTTTAAGTCAAACGCATCTTCTTAGAAAAGGCGCGGAGGGGACCTGTCAGGGCCGAACTTTTCGGGGGCACCAAACTGGCCCCCTTGTCTCCGGTCTATACAACCAGGAGGGCTAGGGGGGAATAGATCGGATCATGAGAATAGGGATAAAAAGCCTTCCGGAAAATTAGGCCGCCGGCTGGCGGAGGATGGTCCGCAGCTTTTCCGGGGCGCTGCGGCGCGGGTCGCCGAGATAAATCTCATGGTGTTTGCCCCGCAGCTGGCAACCGGCAGCGGCAATGAACTCATGCAGCCTGGCGATGGTCGGGCCCTCGGTGCTGTAGGGGCCCACATGCAGGATCTGGGCGCAGCGGCCTTCCTTGAACCTCTCCAATCGCACCTTGGGAAAATCCTTCATTTCGCTCTTTTTTCTGACCTGTTTGATGGTCTTGAGCACCATCAGCTTGGGGACAAATTCAGGCTGCATGATCATCACCGTCCACTTCCAATCGCCCTGGCGGTCCAGGCTGAACTCTCTCATGTCGTCCATCCACCACAGCCCCTCCAGGGCCATGACAGGATAGTCCACCTCCATCTCCTTCTTGCAGGCAAACTTCAACGTATAGGAAATGCTGTAGAGAGTGCCCACGGCTTGTTTGAAAGCCTGGGAGGTGTTGGGGTCGCCCGTGCCGTCGATCATCAGGAAATTGAACGGCGGGACGTCCAGCAGGACGGGTTTCTTGGCCGAAGCGGAATAAAGGTTCTTATATTCTTTGCGAAGATCGTGCTTTTTCATATTTCTGACCTCCTTAGGTGTTGCCTCATGTGCCTTTATGAGCCGGACACGTACGTGGTTTAAGAGAACTCCGAACATGTCCCCGTAAGAATGAGGCGCGGTCCAGGGGCATGATCACAAGGGCTTGACCGGCAGGTACAGGTCGAACTCAAAGGTCGGTTCCTTCCGGCTCTCAGGTTCGCCCCTGTACATCTCAAAGCAGGGGTGGTCGTCCGGCTGGAAACCGCTCCGGGGCAGCCACTGGCCGAACATGAAATCATAGGCCCGTTTGAAAACATCGCTCTTGCCCTTGAAACGGGCCACGGCATAGCGGCCGGCGTGCGTCTCCATGATGCCCACTTCTCCCTCGGGCCTGGCCTCGGCCGAGACCTCGACACAGGCGTAGTAGCGGCACTTGTCCCGGGGGGTGATGTCCGGGTTGTCCAGGGACATGCCCAGGACCTTCATGTCGCCGCCCAGGAACCCGCGCGGCCCGGCCCACAGGAAAAGCTTCTGGAAGGCGTTCCCGATGCCCGCGCTGTCCTCATAGCCCTTGAGATGCTTGACGTAGGCGACGCGCATGGCCGGTACGTCCTTCACCTCGACCTTGACGGTTTTAAGTTTATCGTCCATTCTTGACCTCCTTGTGGTCTGTGTTCGGCGTCGGTTATAGACCAACAGGAGGTCGGCCGCTTTCTTCGGCTTGCTTTTTGCTTTTCTAATCTTGCTCTGTGTTTGACTCTTCTTGCTTTCTCGCCCTGGAGCGGCCGCTTGCCGGGCGCGCCATTCCGTAGGACTCTGTCCGAACCGTTCCCGGAACAGCCTGGCGAACAGGGCCGAGGAGGAGAAGCCGCAGCTCAGGGCGATCTCGGTGACGGGCGGCAGGGGATTGTTCAGAAGGAGGTTGGCGGCCCGCTCCAGCCTCAGCCGCCGCACGAACTCGGCCGGCGGCTCGCCCACCAAAGCGGTGAAAATGCGGTGGAAATGAAACGGCGAGAAACAGGCCACTTCGGCCAGCTTCTCCAGCCGAATCTCATCCTGCAGGTGGGCCTCGATAAACTCCAGGACGCGGTTGAGGCGTTTCTCATATTCTCGCTGAGTAAGCGATAAGGGACCCATGTCAATTTCCCCACCTCGCTTTTTTGGCCGTATCCTCTATGATAGTATGGGTGACCGGCTTTGGGCCTAAAATTGAAGGCCGAGGTAAACATCTCCTGTTCTGTGCTGTGGCATTCAAAAAGAGGAGGGGTCCTGTTATGACGCCAGTCCGTGCCCGCCCGCAGCGCATGGTGCGGGTGGGTGGGCTTCGCGCAAGGGCGGGCAGGGGCTGGCGTCATACCGCTCCTCCAACTTTTATTTCCACGAATCACACGATCGGAGATGCTGCCAAGATCGAGCTAAATCTAGAGAAGAAAGAGAGACGACGGACATGCCCCCTGCCTGCTTCAAAACACCGTGGCGCCGGCTGATAGGAGCCGCCGGACTGGGGATGCTCATCTCGGCCGGCCTGTGGGCTGCCGCCGCTCGACAGAACACCCCCGGCACCTCCCCTCCGGAGATTGTCCTGATGAATGTCATTCCCAAGCCCTGGAAGGCCGAAATCCGGCCGGGACAATTTGTTTTGAGTTCGGAGACGAATCTCATTGTGGATGACCACTTGATCGAGGCCGCGCCGGCGGCCGCTGTCCTGGCCGAATATCTCAACCGGGCGGCCAAGATCGCCCCCCAACCTCCCCAAGCGGCGGCCCCCTCTTCGCCGGGCTCCACGATCCGAATAACATTAAAAGATCAAGAGCCCGAGCTGGGCGAGGAAGGATATCTCCTGGAAATTTCACCCCAGGAGGTCCGACTGGCCGGGAACACGGCCCGCGGCCTGTTTTATGGAGTCCAGACCATCAAGCAGCTCCTGACCCTCGAGGCGAACACCGGATGGAACCTGCCCTGTCTCCGGATCGAAGATCGGCCTCGTTTCCCTTGGCGGGGCATGCTTCTCGATTGCGGCCGTCATTTCATGAGCACCGAGTTCATCAAGCGGACCATTGACCTGCTGGCCTATTACAAAATGAACCGCTTCCACTGGCACCTGACCGAGGACCAGGGCTGGCGGATCGAGATCAAGAAATATCCCCGGTTGACCGAGGTCGGGGCCTGGCGGCTCACCGAAGACGGCCTGCGCCAGGGCGGGTTTTACACCCAGGAGGACATCCGCGAGGTGGTGGCCTATGCCGCCCAACGCTTTATCACGGTCGTGCCCGAGATCGAAATGCCCGGTCATTCCATGGCCGCTCTGGCCTGCTATCCGGACCTGTCCTGCAGCGGCGGCCCTTTTGAGGTCCAGACCCTGTGGGGCGTGCACAAGGATGTGTATTGCGCCGGCAACGAAAGAACCTTCGCCTTCCTGGAGGATGTGCTCAGCGAAGTGCTTGAGCTTTTCCCCTCCCCATTTATCCATATCGGCGGCGATGAGGTTCCCAAAGATCGTTGGAAGGCCTGTCCGCGCTGCCAGGCCCGCCTCCAGGTCGAAGGCCTCAAGGACGAAAATGAACTGCAGAGCTATTTCATCAAGCGCATCGAAAAGTTCTTGAACGGCAAGGGCCGGCAGCTCATCGGCTGGGACGAGATCCTGGAAGGCGGCCTGGCGCCCAAGGCCACCGTCCAGTCCTGGCGAAGCTTCGAGGGCGCCGTGGCCGCGGCCAAATCCGGTCACGACACCATCGTCTCGCCGGTGACCTACTCGTATTTCGACTACGACCTCCGCCGCCTGGACTTGCGGCAGGTCTACACCTTTGACCCCGTTCCCCCCGGCCTGACGGCCGAGGAAGCGATCCATGTCCTGGGAGGCGAGTGCAACATGTGGACCGAATACGCCCCCCAGGAAAAGGTCGAGGCCAAGGTATTCCCCCGTCTTCTGGCCATGGCCGAATGCCTTTGGTCCGATCGGCAGGGCCGGGATTTCGACGAGTTCCGCCGCCGCCTCCAGGACCATTATCCTCGGCTGGAATTCCTCGGAGTCCGCTACGGACCGGAGACGCGTCCCCTGACCATCAGTCCCGGCTATCTGGACGTCTCCGGCCGGCTGGTGGCCGCCATCACTCCCTCTGAAACGGGCTTGGATATCCGCTTCACCACGGACGGCAGCAGTCCTTCCCTGGGTTCGCCGGCCTACCGCCGCCCGATCGAGATCGGCCAAACCTGTACGCTCCGGGCCGCCGCTTTCCGTGGTGGGCAACCCTATGGGGAAACCGAGGAGCAATCCTTCACCAGGCACGTCGGCCTCGGCCGGAAAGTGGTCCTGGCCCCGACCTACAGCCCCCACTATCAGGCCGGCGGCCCTCAAGCGCTGGCCGACGGCATCCGAGGCTCGGCCGCCCACCGGGACGGCGCCTGGCAGGGATTCGAGGGGACCAACCTGATGGCCACCCTAGACCTCGGCCGGGTCATGACCCTCAGACAATTGGCCTGCGGGTTCCTGCAGCACGCCAGCATCGGCATCTTCCTGCCGGACCTTGTGGAGTTCTATGTGTCCCGGGACGGAAAAATATTCGCCTCGGCCGGCACCGTCATTCCCGGATTTTCGCGGAAAGATCCCCAAGTGGCGATCAGAGAAATCAAAGTCGCGCTGGACCGGACTTCCGCCCGCTATATCCGAGTCCGGGCCCGCAACAGCGGGCCGTGCCCGGCCGGCCATCCCCTGGCCGGTTTGAAAAGTTGGATTTTTGTCGACGAGTTCGTCGTGGAATAAACGCGGCTGGCGCCTGGCCCTGGGCGTTGGATATTCTTTTGGCCTATAGACATCAGAGGAACTAGCGCGGCTAGGCTGATTCATTAAGTTCAAGGTTTTTTCAAGGTTGATGAGCCTTCCTGTCCAGTCCATGGGGATGGTGGCGTCTTGACATGGCATTTATATCCTGATATTTAGTTCAGAAAGCGGATATTTGGGGTGATTAATAAGAGGGGGGCATGGCGATGCGCAAAGCGTTTATAGCTTCCGCCATCATAATATTTTTATCGGCGATTCTCTTTGTCTCTTCGATAGGGCAATCGGAAAGCTTAAGGGGGACGCTCAAGCCTTCGGCGGCGACGGCCCAAGTGCTGGCTGGCAAGAGCCTTCCCCTGGAGTTTGTTCCCAACGCCGGACAGACAGACAGCCGGGTCAGCTTCTATATCAAGGGGAGCGACCGGACCGTATATTTCACGCCCGACGGAGTCACCCTGGCCTTATATAAAAAATCTAAGGCCGAGCAGCCAAAGCAAATCAAAGTCCCAGCCGGGCCAGGGGAGATGGACACTGGCTCCCTGGAAAGCTGGGTGGTAAAAATAGATTTTATCGGGGCGAAGAAAGATGTCGAGCCGGAGGGGCTGGATAAGACGGGGGCCGTGTTCTCCTATTTCAAGGGCAGGCCCAAGGATTGGCACGCCGGGCTTCCGGGCTACAAGAAGATTGTTTACCGGGACCTCTGGCGGGGAATAGACCTGGTCTATAAAGGCGATGTCGGTCGCCTCAAATATGAATTCATCGTTTCCCCCGGCGCCGACCCAGGCTTGATTCAACTCGGCATCCGGGGCGCGAGCGATGTCGAAGTGGATAAGGAAGGGCGGCTGATTGTGAGGACCCCTCTGGAAAGCATCGTGGACGAAAAACCCCTGGTCTTCCAGGAAGGCAAGGCCGCGGAAAGGAAGTTAATCGCGGCAGCCTATCATGTGGAGAGGACATCCGAAGGTGAGGCGAAAGTCGGCTTCTCTTTAGCCCACTATGACCGCAGCCTGCTCCTGGTCATTGACCCGGCAACGCTAGTTTATTGCGGATATATCGGCGGCTCTCTTAAAGATTCTAGCGGTGGGATCGCTGTGGACAGCTCAGGAAACGCTTATATCGTTGGAGTTTCCTACCAGCCATACTATCCATACTATCCCGTAACCATGGGCCCGGAAACGATGGATATTTTCGTCGCCAAGGTCAATGCCTCAGGTACAGGCCTCATTTACTGCAGCTATATCGGCGGCAATGCTTATGATACGGGCAACGGAATCGCCGTTGACCCCTCGGGCAACGCCTATATCACGGGATATACTCAATCCGACCAGACAACATTCCCTGTAATCGGAGGCCCGGATGTAACGTTCAACGGCGGATGGGATGACGCTTTTGTCGCCAAGGTCAACCCCTCGGGCACGGGCCTCATTTACTGCGGATATATCGGCGGCGCTGATTTAGATCATGGCCTGGACATCGCCATAGACGGCCTGGGGAACGCTTATATTACGGGAGATACTCAATCCGACCAGACAAGCTTTCCCATAACCGGGGGCCCTGATTTAACATACAACGGCGGCGAAGCTGACGCTTTTGTGGCCAAGGTCAACGTCTCGGGCACGGGCCTCGTCTACTGCGGCTATATCGGCGGCTCGGGCGATGATGGAGGCGGCGGCATCGCCGTTGACGGCTCGGGTAATGCCTATATCACGGGATCCACATTTTCTAAAGAGACAAGCTTCCCTGTCACCGTTGGCCCAGACATTACGTTCAACGATATAGGGCGAGGGGGGGATGCATTTGTGGCCAAGGTCAACCCCTCGGGTACGGGCCTCGTTTACTGCGGTTATATCGGCGGCGCGGAAACTGAAGGCGCCCGTGCTATTGCTGTGGAAGGCTCGGGCAATGCCTATGTCACCGGAAGCACAATATCCGACCAAACAACTTTCCCTGTCAGCGGAGGCCCTGGCACAACATACCATGGCAATGGCCAATGGGATGCTTTTGTGGCTAAGGTCAATGCCTCGGGCACGGGCCTCGTTTACTGCGGCTATATTGGCGGCTCAGGCGGTGATATGGGCGGCGGCATCGCCGTTGACAGCTCGGGCAACGCTTATATCGCAGGATCTACTGAATCCAACCAAACATCTTTCCCGGTTAATGGTGGCCCGGATACAACGTACAACGGCGGCGAAGCCGACGCTTTTGTGGCCAAGGTCAATGTCTCGGGCACGGGCCTCGTTTACTGCGGTTATATCGGCGGCTCAGGCAGTGATGGGAGCGGTAGCATAGCCGTTGACGGCTCGGGCAACGCTTATATTTCAGGAGGGACTGAATCCGACCAGACATCCTTCCCTGTTAAGGGGGGCCCGGATACAACGTACAACGGCGGCGGCGGAGATGCCTTTGTGGCCAAAATACCCCCTGTCATGAGCAGCATGACGGACCTTTCCCTGGCCAAAAGCGTGGACAACATTCGCCCTTATGTGGACGATCCGGTCTCATTTACGATCACGGCCACCAACCTCGGCTCTCGGGGCGCCACGGGAGTTAAGGTTGCGGACAAGCTGCCGGCCGGCCTGAGCTTCGTTTCATCCGATGTCACAAGGGGAACATACGACCCGGGCTCAGGTTTGTGGACCATTGGCAATCTGGAAGATCAGAAATCGGCTGCGTTGACTTTGCGGGCCAGGGTGGAAAAAGATGGGACGATCATCAATACGGCTGTGATCGCGGCAATGAATGAATCCGATGTTGATTTGCTCAATAATGAGGCTTCGGTGATCCTGATCGCCGAGTATAGGCTTTATCCTCCTGCCAATTTCCAAGTTCAAAGCCTGCAGAACGACTTTATCTTTTATAAAGAATACGTTAACCGTCTGACGTGGACGGCCAACCCCTTGAACAGGGGGGTCATCGTCAGCTATCGGCTCTACCGGAAACCTAAAGGACAGCCCGATGACTCCTTTGTGTTTTACAAAGAGTTTGCTGTTTCGCTGACGAGCTTCGACGACCGGGGGCTGAAAAAAGATGAGCTTTTCTCTTACCGGCTCACCTCGGTGAACGAAAAGGGCCGGGAGAGCGACCCTGTCGAGGCGGGCACCGGGGGAGCTGAACATGAGTGGTTGGTGCCTGGCCCTGGGCGCGGCATAATCCTCCCGCCTCTAAAACGCGTCCTTTTTAAAATGTGATTTCTTAGAGGTAACGGGATCGCCTCCTCCCCCCATAGCGGAGGGGGGCCCGTCGTTTCGACGGGGGGAACCGAGGGGACTGGTTCCCCAGGGGGCCGGGGGTGATCCCGGCGCCGGCAAGAAACCCGGCATTTGACACCTTAAAAACACATGTGCTACTTTGAATTCCAGCATGAACGTTTTCAAGCTCGTCGTTGACGCCAGCCTGGTGGTCAAGCTCATCCTGCTCATCCTGCTTTTTTTCTCCGTTTTCTCCTGGGCCATCATCATCTACAAGCGCCGCTCCCTGAAGAACGCCGGCCGGCAATCCCTGCGGTTCCTGGAGATCTTCGAAAAAAGCCGGAACCTGTCCGAGGTCAACGAAGCCGCTAAACGCTACGCCCAGAGCCCTTTGGCCTGGATCTTTCAGGCCGGGTACAAGGAGCTGTCCTACCTGGCCAAGGCCAACCCCCGCATCAGCCTCACCCCGGCCAACGTGGACAGCCTGAGCCGGGCCTTGAACAAGGCCGCCAACAACGAGATCTCCAAGCTGGAGCGGATGATGAGCTTCCTGGCCACCACGGGCAGCGTTACACCCTTCATCGGCTTGTTCGGCACGGTGTGGGGCATCATGGACGCTTTCCACAAGATCGGCGTCCAACGCTCGGCCAGCTTGGTGACGGTGGCCCCCGGCATCGCCGAGGCCCTTATCGCCACGGCGGTGGGGCTGTTTGCCGCCATACCGGCCGTCATCGCCTACAATGCCTACTTGACCCGCATCAAGGACCTGATCAGCCAGATGGAGGATTTTTCGGCTGAATTCCTGGGGATCGTCGAAAAGCTCTATGGCGCTTAAACTCACTCCCCTGCGTCGCGGCCGGCGCGATATCGGCACTTCTCTATCCGATATCAACGTCACGCCTTTCGTGGACGTCATGCTGGTCCTGCTCGTCATCTTCATGGTCACCGCGCCGATGATGCAGTCGGGGATCGGGGTCAACCTGCCCCAGGCCGAGACCGAATCATCCCCGGCCGAGGAGGGGTTGATTCTGACCATCACCAAGGACCAATATATTCACATCGGCGAATCGGTTATCAATATCCAGCTTCTGGAGCGAACCCTCAAGAATTATTTCGCCGGCCGCCAGAAAAAAATTGTTTTCGTCCAAGCCGACAAAGACCTGCCCTACGGGTTTTTCATCGAGGCCCTGGACATCGTCAAGAAATCCGGGGCCGATACCGTCGGCCTGGTCACCGAACCGAAAGAAGTCGGCCGAAAAAAGAGGAGGTCCCGTTGAGTTCGTCCCGACTGGCCGGCCGGACCTTCAAGCGGACCCTGATCTTTTCAGCGGCCGCCCACGTCGTGCTCATAGCCCTGATCGCCGCCTCGCCCCGGTTCCCCGGCTCAGGCCGGCCGGGAATGATGCGTTACGTTCCCATTGACTTCATCGGCCCCTCGGGCGGGAGCGGCCGAAGCGGCGGCCGGCCGGCCGGGCCGCCGCCGGTCGAAATAAAAAAGGAAAGCCTGCGCGACCTGACCACCCTGCAAAACATGCCGGTTGAGCCCAAGTCCGGCCCCCGCTACCCGGTGGACAAGCCTGGCCGCGACAAAAAGGCCCAGGCTGAGAAAAAAACGGCCATCAACCAACCCCAGCCCGGAACCAAGTCCAAGCCTTCCGGCTCGGCCTCCGATTCTTCGTCCTCGGGCGGCTACGGCTCCGGGGTAAGGATCGGCGGCAGCGGCGGGAGCGGAGAGGGTTTCGGCCTGGGCACCGGCTATTCCTCCCAGATCGGCCTGGCCGATTTTCCCTACACTTATTATCTGCAGATCATCACCGACCGTGTTTCTTCCAACTGGTTCACTTCGCTGGTGGACCCCGGCGTCCAGGGTCAATTCCAGTCCGTGGTCTATTTCAAAATCTACAGGAACGGCCAGATCTCGGAGGTCAAGGTCCAGGAATCGAGCGGCCTCCGCTCGCTGGACCTGTCCGCCATCCGCGCCGTGCAAAGGTCCGCCCCCCTGCCGCCCCTGCCCAGCGACTATGGGAAGGATTACCTGGGCATATATCTTATCTTCGAGCACTCCAAATGAGGCCTCCAACACTCCAAACGCTCTTCCTCTCTCTCCTCAGCCTGACCGTCACCCTGCTCTCGGCCCTCCCCCAGCAGGATGTCGTCCTCACCATCCGCGAAGGAGTACCGGCCATCGCTCTGGCCCTGCCCAATTTCATGGCCCGCGGCGGATCGGCCAGGGCCCAAGCGGCGGCCGCCGAGCTGCATCAGGTCCTGACCGACGATTTGCGCTTCAGCCGGGTTTTCCAGCTTCTGCCCCCCAGCTACTACAGCTACATCCGGCCCCTCGACCCGGATAACATCTTCTATAAGGATTGGGCCTCCATTCAAGCCTCCCTCCTTCTAACGGGAGAGGTGGCGGAGGGGGAAAAAGGCGACCTTAAGCTGGAGGGTAAACTCTATGACGTCCGCTCGGAGCGATTCATCGTGGGCAAGCGCTATCAGGCCGAAGCGGGCCTGCTCCGGCTGGTGGCCCACCGCCTGGCCGACGAGCTTCTCAGAGTCTATGGCGAAAAGCCCATCTTTACCTCCAAGATCGTTTTCGTTTCCAACCGCGACGGCAACGACGAGCTGTACATGATGGATTATGACGGGGCCAACCAGACGCGCCTGACCTTCAACACTATCCGGGATTACATGCCGGCCTGGTCGATAGACGGCCGGAAAATCGCTTACACGTCCTATAAGAATGACGCGGCCGGGCTGTATCTCCTCAACCTGGATGAAGGGAAGTACGCGGCTATTTCCACACGGGGAGTCAATTTCTCGCCGTCTTTCTCCTTCGACGGTCGGAAGATCGCCTTCTGCTCCACCATGGACGGCAATTCGGAAATCTACATCGCCGACAGCGACGGCCGGAACATCAAACGGCTGACCTTCAACAGCGCCATCGACACTTCGCCCACCTGGTCGCCCACCAACCGGGAGATCGCTTTCACCTCCGACCGCGGAGGGACCCCCCAGATCTACATCATGGACGCCGAGGGAACGAACGTCCGCCGGGTCAGCTTCGGCGGCGATTACTTCGACGCGCCGGCCTGGTCGCCCACCGGCGACCGGATCGTGTGCGTTTGCCGGGTGAACAACGTCTTCGACCTTTACCTCCTCAACCTCCGCACCCGCCAGATCACCAAGCTGACCGAAAGCAACGCCCGGAACGAGTCGCCCTCCTGGAGTCCGGACGGCCGGCACATCGTTTTCGCCTCCAACCTGCGCGGGGGGACCCAACTGTTCGTCATCGACTATGACGGCGCCAACCTGAAGGTGCTGACTGCCAAGGGCTCCAACAAGCTGCCCGACTGGTCGAACTAAACCGGGCTCGACCGCCGCGCGCCTTGATTTTCTATGTGGCGCGGCATATCATTTTTCACAATGGAGCGGGAATAGGCATAGAGGGCGGCCCCCGAGCACCGGGAGGGTTTATTATGATCGGACAAACCTTCGGTCATTACCGCGTCATCGAGAAAATAGGGGAAGGGGGGATGGGCGTCGTCTATCGCGCCCATGATGAATTGTTGGACCGGGACATCGCCCTAAAGGTCCTGCCGGCCAGCAACTTCCAGGATCCAGCCGCCCGGGCGAAGCTCTTGCGCGAAGCGCGCATCGCCTCTCAATTGAACCATCCCCACATCTGCACGATTCATGAAGTGGGCGAAGCCGAGGGCCAAGTCTATATCGCCATGGAATTCGTGGAAGGCCAGCCTTTGAGCGCACGCTTGGCGGCCGGGCCATTACCCAAGGAGCAGGTCCTGCGCTATGGAATCCAATTGGCCGAGGCGCTCGGGCAGGCCCATGGCCGGGGCGTGCTCCATCGCGACTTCAAGAGCCCCAACGTGATCATCACTAAAGAGGGCCGGGCCAAAGTGCTCGATTTCGGCCTGGCCAAACGCTTGACGGGGGAAGAGTTGGGCGAAGCCACCCGGTCTCTGGCCTCCTTGACGTCTCCCGGAATCCTAACCGGCACCCTGGCTTACATGGCCCCCGAGCAATTGGCCGGCCAGCCGGCCGACGCCCGCAGCGACATATGGTCTCTGGGCGTGGTGCTGTATGAAATGGCGGCCGGCAAACCACCGTTCCAAGGCCAGACAGGGTTTGAGTTGAGCTCTGAAATTTTGAATAAAAAACCCCGGCCGCTCCCAGCCCAGGTGCCGGCAGAGCTTCGAGCGGTGATAGACCGGTGCCTGGAGAAAGAGGCTGAGCGGCGTTTTCAACGGGCGGCCGAGGTCCAGTCCGCCCTGGAAGCGATCCAAAAAGGAACGGTGTCTCCCTGGGTGGCCTGGCGCTATTGGCTGGCGCGGCACTTTGGACTGGTTCTGGCGGGCGCGTTCGTAGTGCTGGCCGTGGTCTTATTCGGGTTTAATGTGGCCGGTCTGCGGACCTGGTTGCTGGGGGGAGGCCAGACGCTGAAGTTCACCTCTCTGGCCGTCCTCCCCTTGGAGAATCTTTCCGGGGATAAAGAGCAGGACTACTTCGCCGACGGCATGACCGAGGAACTGATCACCAACCTGGCCAAGGTCAGCGCCCTCAAGGTCGTTTCCCGGACTTCGGTGATGCAGTACAAGGGCACCAAGAAACCTTTGCCCCAGATCGCCAAGGAGTTGAACGTCGAGGCGGTGGTCGAGGGTTCAGTGCAGCGCGAGGGCAGCCGGGTGCGCGTCACCGCTCAGCTCATCCAAGCCTCGACGGACAAGCATCTTTGGGCGGACCAATACGAGCGCGACCTGACCAGCATCTTGGGCTTGCAGAGCGAGATCGCCGGCACGATCGCCGACAAGGTCCATGCGGCCCTAACCCCTGCCGAGCGAGTTCGGCTGTCCGCCGCGCGGCCGGTCAACCCCGAAGCGTACGAGGCCTATCTCAAGGGAAAGTTTTACCTGAACAAAATGACGCCTGAAGGATTTGAAAAAGGCCTGGCCTATCTCAACCAGGCCGTCGAGAAGGACCCCACCAATCCCCAGTCCTATGCCGCCCTGGCGCTGGCTTACAGCATCATCGGTCACGAAAGGCATCCGGACGCTTTCGAGCGGGCCAAGGCCGCCGCGCGCAAGGCGGAGGAATTGGGGGGCAATCCGCCGGCGGAGATGTACTTGGCCTCGGGCATGACCAAACTCTACTCGGACTGGGACTATGCCGGAGCGGAAAAAGACCTGCGGCGGGCCATGGAGCTCAACTCCAGCCTGGGCGAAGCCCATCGCGACTATGCATGGTATCTCCATTTGACCGGGCATGGGGACGAAGCCCTGGCAAAAATGAAAAGGGCGCAGGAGGTAGAGCCGCTCAACCCCTTGTTTTACGCGGATCGAGGCTGGCAGTACTTTTGGATGGGGCAGAACGATCAGGCGCTCGGGGAAGCCCGGAAGTCGCTCGAACTGGACCCCAATTTCAATGAGGGCCTGTGCGTTCTGGGATATGCCTATGCGGCTAAGGGGATGTATACCGAGGCTATTGCCGCTCACCAGAAGCTGGCCACGGTCGACCCCACCTGGAGATGGTGTCTTGTTGAGTCCCTGGCGCAGGCCGGGCGAAAGGACGAAGCGCGCCGGACGCTGGCCAAGTTCCTGGCGCAGAAACCGGCGCCCGCGGGCGGCTGGGACGGCTGGTTCATCGCTGAGATCTACACCCTGCTGGGAGATAAAAACGAGGCCTTCCGCTGGCTGGAAGCGGCCTACAAGGAGCGCAACAGTTTTCTGCCCTGGATCAATCAAAATCCCTTTTACGCGCCCTTGCATGATGACCCGCGCTTCCTGGACTTGGTGCGGCGCATAAAACCTCCCCGCTAATAAACTGACCTCTCGGCTGCACGATCCGGTCGCCTGTCCAAACAGAATTCTTGCTTGAAAATAGGCTTTTGAACCTGATAAACGTTGACAGCCCTTGGGCAGTCATGTATATAAGCTTTAGAGTCATATGGACGAATTTTGACCAAGACCATCCCAGGAGGTCCCATGAAAAAAGTCATCGTCCTCGGCCTGGTGCTTAGCCTGGCCCTGGCTTTCACCCTGTCCTGCCGGAAGAAGGTCCAAGAGCTGCCCCCGCCCCCCCCGGCCGTCAAGGAACAACCTGCGGTTGAAAAGGTGGACGAGGGGACCAAGGTGGCCCCGCCCAGGCTGTCCGAAGAGGAGATTTTCGCCTCCAAATCGCTTGACCAGTTGAACCAGGAAATGCCCCTGGACATGATCAATTTTGAATTTAACGAATACAGCATTAGGCCGGATGCCAAACCTGTCCTGGAGTCCAATGCCGCCTGGCTGAAAAAATTCCAGGGGGCCAAGGTCCTCATCGAAGGCCATTGCGACGAGCGAGGCACGGAGGATTACAACCTGGCCTTAGGCGAGCGGCGGGCCCAGAGCAGCCAGGAATACTTGATCTCGCTGGGCATTTCTCCCGAAAGGCTGAAGATCATCTCCTACGGCAAGAGCCAACCGCTGGACCCCGGTCATGAAGAGTTCGCCTGGGCCAAAAACCGGCGCGCCCAATTTCTGATCATTGAAAAATAAACGACCCGGACCATCCCCCCTGCCCCGACTCGGGCTCCTGGCCGGGGTGGTTGTCCTGTCCTGCGCGCTGAGCGCCGCCGGCCAGAGCAAGAAAGCTTACGAGCTCATCTATGAGGACGTCCAGCTCCTCAAACAGCAACTCCTCAAGCTGGAGGACAGGATCGGCAAGTGGGCGGGCGATATCCAATCCCTGTCCGGCCAAGTCCGGGACTTGCAGTCCCAGCTCAAATTACTGCAGACTGACCAAGCCGGCCTGAAGCAGGGAGTCCAGAACATCCCCTCCCAGCACCAGGTCGTCCTGACTCGGCTCGAATCGCTCAGCGGGCAGCTGGCCACGCTGACCGAAGAGATCATCGCCGCCCGGACAGCGGCCGCCCCGCCCGAGGGCGGGACCGCGGCCCCCAAAGCTGAAACCAAGCCTCGGGCCGATGACAAGTCCCGCGGCAAGGACAAGAAGCCGGCCAAGCCCGAGGAGCCCAAAGCGGGCCAGCCCGGTGAGACAGCCGGGTCGCCCGCGCCGTCTAATCAAGCGCCGAAAGAAATTTACGATATGGCCTATACCGACTACATCAAGGGCAACTACAGCCTGGCTATCGACGGGTTCAAAATCTACCGCGAACAGTTTCCCGACAGCCCGCTGTCCGACAACGCCCTGTACTGGATCGGCGAATGCTATTTCAGCCAGAGAAAATTCGAGGACGCCATCGAACAGTTCAACCTCCTCCTGTTCGACTATCCCCAAGGGGACAAGATCCCGGCCTCTTATCTCAAGAAGGGCCTCAGCTTTCTGGAACTGGGCCGGAAAGAGGAAGCCTTGTCGGTGTTCAAGCTGCTGATCACCAAGTATCCCAACGAGGAGGAAACCCGCTTGGCCCAGCAAAAAATCAAGGAGATTTTAGGACAGAATGAGGGACATCAACAGTCTTAATCGGGTTCTTCTCGTCGGACGATTGGGCCAGAAACCGGAGATTCGCTACCTTCCCCAGAAGGAACGGGCCCTGGCCCGCTTCTCGGTGGCCACCAACGAACGCCTGTACAACCCCGGAACGCGGGAGACCTCGGACCGGACCGAATGGCACCGCATCGTGGCCTGGGGCAAACTGGCTGAGTTCTGCGAAAAGTATTTGGCCCAGGGCAGACAGATCCTGGTGGAGGGCAAGCTGCGGACGCGGAGCTGGTCGGACAAAGAAGGCGCCAAGCGCTCGACCACCGAGATCGAAGCCCAAAACATCGTCCTCCTGGGCCGCCGCACCGAGGGCCCTGAAGAGGAGCCCTACCAACCTCAGCCCCAGCCTCAGTCCGCCGCCGCTGACTTCCCTGTAGAGGAGGAAGAGGCGGACCCCGCCCGAGGATCCGGCGAGGACGAAGAGATCCCGTTCTGACCGGGCCGCTCGACCCGGCCCACAACCATAGATTCCAGCCGGGAGCCGCCATGGACAACAATCAGGATATCGAAAAGAGATTCCGGGCCGGCATCGTCGAGGACATCCGCCCCTGGGGCAAGTTCCGCGCCTTTCCCCACCAGGAAGCCCGGAGCATCAAGATCATCACCGTCAACGCCGGCGCCTCGCTGTCCCTCCAACTCCACCACCGCCGGTCCGAGTTCTGGATCGCCCTCGACCCGGGGCTGGAGATCACCCTGGCCGACCGCGTCTGGAGGCCTGAGCCCAACGAAGAAATATTCATCGGCCGCGAAATGGCCCACCGCCTCCGCAACCCGGGCCGGGCGGCCGCCCGCATCATGGAAATCTGGATCGGCGATTCCGACGAGTCGGATATCGTCCGGCTAGAAGACATCTACGGCCGAGCTAAGCCCTAACCTCGGAAGCATCTTCGTTTATGTGATTCAGTATCGGTGCCGAAATCTCCCCCGGGCCCCTGGGGACGATTCCGACACCTCTTGAAAATCACATGTTAAGAGATGCTGCCGCTAACGCCCCTGCCGGCCCGCTTCTTCAGCCCGCCGTCACTCCGCGCCGCCTTTCAGAAAGGCATGGGGATGACGGGCCAGTATCTTCTCGGTCACGAACTCTTCCACTTCCTGGGCCGTACGGAGATCCATGGCCTGGGCGACGATGCGGCGGACAGTGCGGAACTCGACGGCGCGCAGCATCCTCTTGATGCGCGGAATGAAGATGGGGTTCATGCTGAATTCCCGCAGCCCGAACCCGAGCAGGATCAAGGCCGAGAGGGGGTCGGCGGCCATCTCCCCACAAACCGTCACCCGACGGCCGGCCTGGACCGCCGTCTCGATGATGAACTTGACCAGCCGCAGGACCGAAGGATGGAGCGGCTTATAGAGATAGGCCACAGACTCGTTGGAACGATCCACAGCCAGGCAGTACTGGATAAGGTCGTTGGTGCCGATGCTGAGGAAGTCCACTTCCTTGACCAGCAGGTCGGTCAAGGCGGCGGCGGCCGGCACTTCGATCATCACCCCCAAGGGGATGCGCTGGTCAAAGCGGATTTTCTCGGCCCGAAGCTCCGCCTTGATCTCCTCGACCAGAAGCTTGACTTCGCCCACTTCTTCGATTTCGGTGATCATGGGCACCAGCAGCCTGATGTTCCGAAGGAAGCTGGCCCGGAGGATGGCCCGCAGCTGGGTCCGGAACATGTCCCTGTTCTTGAGGGACAGCCGGACGGCCCTTAAGCCTAAAGCCGGATTGGGCTCCTGCTCGATCTTCAGCTGGGGCAGCGACTTCTCGCCGCCGATGTCCATCGTCCGGATGGTGACGGGCGCCGGATAGGCGGAGCGGGCCAATTGGGAATAGACGCGGTAGTGGTCCTCCTCGTCGGGCAGAGAGGCGCTCTGCAAGTAGAGGAACTCGGAACGAAACAATCCCACTCCTTCCGCCCCCAGCGACTGGGCCAGGGCCATCTCCTCGGGCAGCTCGATGTTGGCCATAGGGGTGAAGCGGACCCGGTCCAGGGTCAAAGACGGCATCCTGGCCAGCCGGCGAAGCTCCTGTCGGTAGTTGTTGTAGCGCTGTTTCTTGCTCTCGAACTCACGCTGTACGGCCGGAGGTGGATTGATGATCACCTCGCCGTCCGTCCCGTCCAAGATCAAATAATCACCGTTCTTCACCTGGCCGGTGACATCGTGCAGGCCGACCACGGTGGGGATGTTGAGGGAGCGGGCCAGGATGGCGACATGAGAGGTCGGCCCGCCCATGTCTAAGGCCAAGCCCAGAACGTTGCCCCGGCTGAGCCGGCCGGCGGCCTCCGAAGGCAGGAGATCATGGGCCACCAGGATCTTCTTCCCCCCGGCCGCTATGGCCTCCCTCTTCTGCTTGAGGTTCCGGTAGATTTTGGCCAGGACGTCGTAGACGTCCAGTTGACGCTGACGGAATGAATCGTCGTCGAGAGACTCGAAGGTCCGCCGGTACTTAGCGTTAACCTGGCACAAAGCCCATTCGGCCTTGACCTTCTCCGAAGCGATGATTCGGTCCAGGCTGGAGCGCAGCGTATGGTCCTCCAGAATCATCAAGTGCGCATCGAAGATGAAGGCATGGTCCTGGCCCGCTTTTTTCTTGATCTTGGAGCGGAGGAAGGACAGTTGGCGCCGGGTCCGGCGGACGGCCTGTTCCAGGCGAGCCCGTTCGGCCTTCACCCGGACAGGGGGAATGGACTCCCGCTGGGCCGAAAAAACCAGTGGTTCCGTCACACGGACGCGGCCCATGGCCACGCCAGGGGAAACGGCGATTCCCCGCAGTCTGACGAACTCCATCCTTTTATTCCTTCTCCTCGAACTTGTCGTTGATCAGGCCGGTTAAGGCTTTAAAGGCATCTTTCTCGTCGCTGCCCGAGATCTTGAGGGTGATGGTCGAATGCTGAGTCGCGGCCAAAGTCAGAATGCCCAGGATGCTCTTGCCGTCGATCTCCGCGCCGTTCTTAATGATCTTTACCTTGGAGCTGAAACGGTTGGCCAGGTTGACGAATTTGACCGCCGCCCGAGCATGGAGGCCCAGCTTGTTCCTGATGACCAGTTTCTTCTCGACCATGAGCCGGGGCCGCCCTCACCGTTTGGCGTCCAGCAGGGCGCTGGCCAGATGGATGTTCTTCTTCCCTTGCTCCACAACCTTGCGGGCCACGTCCCTGAGGCTGCTGCTCCGCTGCAGCGACACGAACTTGATGAGCATGGGCAGGTTGACTCCGGTGATGATCTCCACCTCGTTTCCCTTGAGAAAGCTGTAGCTCAGGTTGGAGGGGGTTCCGCCGAACATGTCGGTGAAGATGACCACGCCGCTCTTCTGGTTTACCCGTTTCAAGCTCTGGTTGATCCTCTTTTTGGATTCATCAACGTCGTCATACCAGCCGATGGAAATGGCCTCGATATTGGGGGCTTCGCCCAGGATGATGGACAAGGCGTTCAACAACTCCTCCCCCAGCTTGCCGTGGGAAACGACGATTCCTCCGATCATGGCCTCATCTCTCCACGAACGGGCCGACTTCTCCGGCGCCCGATCACTTCAACATGTCCCGATGATGTATGGTTATATCATATTTTTGGCCGCGAAGGTAAGACCTCAATTGTTCGGCGATGACCACCGAGCGGTGGCGGCCTCCTGTACAGCCCACCGAGATGCGCACCGGACTTTTGCCCTCCTCCAGGAAGAAAGGCAGGAGGAGGTCCAGGAAACGGAACAGCTCGGCCAGGAAGGCGGAAGTGGCCGGAGAGCGGAGGACGAACTCGCGGACGCGCTTGTTTTTGCCGGTCAGGTCTTTAAGGCGGTCCACGTAGAAAGGGTTGGGCAAAAAACGGGTATCGAAGACCAAGTCGGAGTCAAGCGGCAGGCCGTGTTTGTAGCCGAAGCTGACGATGGACACCTGCAGCTGTTTCTTTCCCGAGCGCTTGAAACGGCGGGCCAGGACCAACCTGAGCTCGGGCAGGGCCAGGGCCGTGGTATCGATGACCTCGTCGGCCATTTTTTTGATCTTGGCCAGCCGCTGCCGCTCCAGACGCACGCCGTCGAGAATAGGCCCCCTCTTGGCCAGGGGATGCGGCCGCCGGCTCTCGCTGAAGCGGTTGACCAGCGTCTCGTCCGATGCGTCCAGAAAGATTAGCCGGGGAGAGATCCGCTTATGGATGTCGCGCCAGACGCGCGGAAACTCGGTCAAGAAGCCGTGCTCCCGGATGTCCACCACCAGGGCCAGCCTGGGGATGTCCGCTTCTTCGCTCCGCCAGAGGTCCACCAGGTTGGGGATGAGTTTGGCCGGAAGGTTGTCGATGCAGTAGTAACCCAGGTCTTCCAAAAAACGGCTGACGATGCTTTTGCCCGAGCCGGACAGCCCGGTGATGACCAAGAACCGGTCGTTTTTAAGCATGGCTACCGCACCCCCGGGCTCCGGCTTTCGGCCAGAACACAGTGGAGACGGCCGACCATCTCCCGGGGGGCATGGTAGCCCTTTATCCTCAGCAAATGAACCTGGCAGGCCACCTCGATGAGGGTGGCGATGTTGCGGCCGGGGGCCATGTGCAAGCCGATCTGCGGCAGGCGGACCCCCAGGATGGTGTGGGCCTGGGGCGCTTTGAGGCCGAGCCGGTCGCTGCTCTGCCGTTTGGACCGTTGACGCAGAGCGATGACCAGGTCGATGGAGGAGCGTTCCAGGATGGCCTTTCGGCCGAAGATGGCCTTGATGTTGATGATGCCTAGGCCGCGGACTTCCATGAAGTGCCGGCCCAGTTCGGGTGGAGAACCGACCAGGCGGCCGCCGCTCAGCCGCCGGACCACCACCGTGTCGTCCGAAATGAAACGGTGGCCGCGGGCGATCAGCTCCAGGGCGCTCTCGCTCTTGCCGATGCCGCTATCTCCCACGATGAGCACACCCAGGCTGTACATCCGCAACAGCCCACCTGAAAGAAGCATCCGTCTCCGCTCGGCCGGCCGGCGGGCGGCCGAAGGCCTGCCCCCCCTCAATCCAGCAAAGCGCTTGGCCGGCATGCAGGTTGTCGCGGCGCTATTCCGGTTCCACCAGGCCGTAGTGACCGTCCCGGCGCCGATAGACCAATGCCCAGCGCTCCGTCCCCGGCTTCCGGAAAAGAAAAACGTCCCGCTTCTTCAGATCGAGTTGAAGGATGGCCTCTTCCACAGACATCGGCTTCGGGGAGAAATCGTCACCGGGGATCACCCGCCGGCGCGGCTGGGGAGGCTCTTCGGCCGGGAGGACCGCTTTGCGCTCCTGCCCGCCGCGGCGCTTCCGGTCCCGGAGCTTCTCTTTCTCTTTCTGGAGCTTCCTCTCCAAGCCGGAGAAGGCCAAGTTGAGGGCATTGAGGATTTCGTTGTTCTCCTCGACCAAGACAATGTTCGTTCCCCGGCCCACGGCGTGGATTTCCGCTTTGCGCCGCCGTTTTTCGGCGGACAGGATGATGTCCACTTTGGTCCCGGGAGCTATTTTTTTGTTCAGGGCCTTGATCCGCTTGTCGCAGAACTGCCGGACCTCGGGAGTCAGCGGCATGTGGCGGGCGGTCAGATGGACATTCATGAATTGTTTCCCTCCACCATAAATTTCCTTTTGCGGATATGGGACGGCGCGATGCCAAGCTGCTTGCGGTATTTGGCCACCGTCCGCCGGGCAATCTTAAGGTGTTGCCTGGACAACAGGTCGTCGATCTCGATGTCGCTCAGGGGATGTCCCCTGTCCTCGCCCTCCACAAGCTTGCGGATCCGGTTCTTGACCCTCAGGGAGGAGACCTCCTCCCCCAGGTCGCCGGGCAGCGCTTTGTGGAAAAAATACTTCAAAGAGAAAACGCCCTCGGGCGAGACGAGATGCTTGTTGGCCACCACCCGTCCCACGGTGGACTCGTGCACGCCTATCTCCTGGGCGATTTCCATCAGGGTCAGGGGCTTGATGAACTCCAGCCCCTTCTCGAAGAAATCTTTTTGTTTGTCCACGATGTATTTGGCCACCCGGTAGATCGTCCGGTCGCGCTGGTCCAGGCTGCGCAGAAACCAGAGGGCCTTCTTCATCTTGTCCCGCAGGAAACGGAGGGCTTCGGGGTTGGACCGGGAGGCCTGATGCAGGAGTCGACGATAATAACTGTTGAGCCGCAAGCGGGGCAGGCCTTCGTTGCTGAGCGTCAGCTTCCAGTCCTGTCCCTCTTTGGTGACGACGATATCGGGGACGACGTAGGCCGTCCGGTCCTGGGAGTATTTGCGGCCGGGAGCGGGGTCCAGCCGTTTAATGACCTCCATGTGATACTTGACTTCAGTGAGGGGGATGCCCAAGACCCTGCTCAATTGGAGATAGTCCGATTTCTCCAGGAGCGGCAGGTGTTGGGTGATGATGGAGCGGGTGATGTCGTTGACCAGGTTGAGCTGGTCCATCTGGGTCAAAAGGGATTCTTTCAAGTCCAGGCTGGCCACGCCGACCGGATCAAACATCCGGATCATGGCCCGGACCTTGCGGACCCGCTCCAGGTCCGCGCCCGCCGTACAAGCCGCCTCCTCCTCGGAGAGGGTGAGATACCCGTCTTCGTTGATGTTGCCGATAATCACCTCGGCGATCTTCTTGTCCACTGGATCGAAGAACGTCAGGTTGGCCTGCCAGTCCAGGTGGTCCCAAAGTGAAGGTTTCCTGGTGATGAAATTCTCCAGGGAAGGGACCTCCTTCCTCTCCGGAGTGTAGGAGCGGAAGCCGTCGTCGAAATACTGCTCGAAATACCCGTCGAACTCGGCCCCCTCCTCGCCCTCGGCCAACTCCGCCGGCTCTGGGGCGACGTTCTCCTCGGGGATGACGCTGTCGTCGGAAGCCTCACCTTCCGGAGGGGCCTTCTCCGTCGATTCTGGGCCGGCGGCCGCCTCGGCCGTCTTGTCCTCCGACTCCTCCTCCAGCTCCAGCATGGGGTTCTCGGCCAGCTCCTCATCGATGACCTCGCGGATCTCCAGGTTGGTCAAGGGCAGGAGCTTGATGGCCTGCTGTAGGGCGGGGGCCAGGATCAGTTTTTGAATCTGGCGCTGGTCTAATCGCTGCTTTAAGGCCATGGTCTGATCAAGTCAAACTGAAGTGTTCTCCCAGATAGCGCCGACGGACCTCCTCCGAATGGACAAGGTCTTGGGGAGTTCCGGATTTCAATATGCTCCCTTGGTGGATGATATAGGCCCGGTCGGTGATGCGCAGCGTTTCCCGCACGCTGTGGTCGGTGATCAACAAGCCCAACCCCCTCGCCTTGAGGGAGAGGATGATTCTCTGCAGTTCCTGGACGGCCAGAGGGTCGATTCCAGTGAAGGGTTCGTCGAGCAGGATGAAACGGGGGTTGGTGATGAGGGCCCGGGCAATTTCCAGCCGCCTTCTCTCCCCTCCCGACAGCCTGTAAGCCTTGGCTTTGGCCAACTTCTCCAGCCCAAGGTCCTGCAGGATGCGGTTGAGCCGGCCGGCGCCGGCCGGCTGGCCCGAAGGCCTCATCTCCTGGACGGCCAGCAGGTTGTCCTCGACGCTCAGCCGCCGGAAAGCGGAAGGTTCCTGGGGCAGAAGACAGAGACCTTTTTGAGCCCGGAGGTACATGGGCAGGAGGGTCATGTCCTCTCCGTCGAGCGTCACCCGGCCCTCCTCCTGCGGAATTAGCCCCAGAATGATGGAAAACGTGGTGGTCTTGCCGGCGCCGTTAGGCCCCAGGAGTCCGACGACCTCCCCGCCGGCGACTTCGACCGACACACCGTCCACAACCCTCCGGCCCTGATAGCTTTTGACAAGATTTTCGGCTCGAAGACAGGAGGTCATTGTTCACGATTTGATTTGATCAGAGTGACGGACCGTTCGCGTCCTTTGTTTTCGACGGCGATTGTACCATCGGCCAGATGAAAAGTCAATTTGTGGCCCTCGATCTGCCCCTTGTTTTTCTCTAAAAGAAGGGGATTGCCGGTCAGGGCGATCTGGTCGGCCTCCAGGTCATAGACCGCCTGCTGGCCTCGGCCTTCACGGGCATCCTGGACGATGACCACGCCGCCCTGGGCCGTCAGGCGTTCCACCTCTCGCGTTTCCGGCTGGAGATGGACTTGGATCGTTTCAGCCCGGACCTCGGTTTTTTCCAGACGAAGTCGAGCTTCGGCTTCAAAAACCATCATATTCTCCTCCGGAAGCGATCTCAGGCGACGGGCCGAAATCTCGATCTTTTCCTCGGCCCGGCCGTTCTTGGGCTGGTGCGGGAATATGGCTTGCACTCCTCCTTCACCGGAAGCCCGGCCCGTCTCCTCCCAGAAAGCCAGCTGACCGGCCAGGAGCATTTTCCTGTTCTGCCACATCCGGACGTTGTCCAGAAAAACAAAACGTTTCTCCTCTTGGATGTATCTCATCTGGCCGGCCGTGACGAACACCGGCTGTTTTTGTTCGAAAAATCCGCTGGGAGACTGGCCGGGGCGGCCGGCTAGGACCACCTTGGCCACCCGGGCTTCCAGGTCCTCTCGCTCGAGGCCGAAATCCAGCTCTTCGGCCAGGATCTCGGTCTTCCCCAGCGCCGCCCTGGCTTTCCCGCCGGGCTTGACCCTGACCCACAGCCAATCCGACCCGCCCTGAAGGACGACGGAGTCCCCCTGCACGGTCCGGGTCTGGCCCTCCTCCTTCTGGTCCATCCGCGCTCTGTTAAAGGAACGAAACTCGCGCAGTCCGCCCCACTGGTCAAAGATGAAATCGATGGTCTCGGCCTCAAACCGAGTGCGGAGGCCCGTGGAAGAAACAAACTGGATCGAGCTTCGGCCTCGGGATTCAAAGGAATGCAGCAGGGACTGGTCAAGAAAAGCGCGCAGCTTGATCTCATCGGCCCGCATCTCCTGGTCTTCGCCCAGCCGCATAAAAACCGAGGAATCGGGCGCGGCCCGCTTCTTTCGAAATTCGTTCCGGAGGTCAAGGCGCGCCTCACCCCGCAGATAGACCAGGCTCAGCTTGTCGGTGCTGGCGAACAAGTTGAAATCCAGGCTCCGGCAGGCGCCTCGGCTCCGGCCGTGGCTCAGGCTGACTCCTCCCTGGAGCGAGCCCTGGCGGTCCCCCTGATGATAAACAAACGTTTCGGCCCGGATGACCAATGGCGGTCCCGTCTGGGCTGTGGTGACTTCAAAGACTACGCCTCCGGAGAGCGTCAGGCGGCCGGTCTTGAGGTCATGAGCCAAGCCCAGGGCCCGACCGTGGAATTGGGGCGAGCTCATCTCCAGGCGGCGGTCGGTCTGGAACGTTTCCTTCAGGCGATGATAGGTCAGGTCGCTGGTCCGAATGGTCAGGTCCTTATAAAGGATCTCGACCGGCCCCTGGAACTCGTAGCGGGTCCGCTCGGCGTCATGGACGACTTCCTGCCCGCTGAGAACGGTCTTCTGGCCGCCTTTCCGGCCGTGGTCGATGATTTGGACGTTGCCCACCATATGGTACCGGTCGTCCGGTCCGATGAAGGCCCGGTCGGCCGTGAATTCGACCTTTTCCTTTCCCCCCCGGAATTCAACATAGCGGAGGCGGACCTTCTCGTCGACCTTATTCTCCGGGTTCACGCTCTGCACCGGTTCGGCCGCGGGCCGTCCCGGCCGGCTCCGCAGAAGAAAAACCAGCAGAAGGGCGATGACCAGGATGAAGGCCGTGGCCGCGGCGAGGCGGAGACCCTTGGTCATCCGCAGCCTTCGATCGCTCCAGGCGGTCATTCACTCCTCCGGACATCGCGCAGGGACAGCTGCATCCTTTCCTGGCCCAGAAAAGTGGAGAACTGGAGGGAATAGGCCAGGTCCACTTGGTCTCCCCGGCCGAGTGAACCGGCCCAGCCGCCCTTTTCCCAGCCGACGGCCTCCAGCGTCCGGCCGGATTGCTTAACCAGAAACTTGATATGCCGCTCCTTGAGACGCTGGGGAACGCTGACGATCTCCGCCCTTTCGGTCATGAACAGGGGAGTAGAGTTGCCCGCCCCGAAGGGCGCCAGGAGGGCATAAGTTTCCAGGAAGGCGCCCGTTAGACCCTCGAAATCCAGGCCGGCGTCGATGAAGATCTTTTTCCGGATGTCCTCTTCGCTCAGCCGGGAGCCGGCCAGGTCGTTGACCGCTGCGCGGAAAACCGGCATCCGTTCCAGGGGAAGCGAGCATCCCACGGCCAGACGATGGCCGCCGTAGTTCGTGAACATCGAGCGGCAGGCATCCAGGCAATCGATCAAGGAGAACTCGCGAATGCTGCGGCCCGAGCCGTAGGCCTGTTCACCGCTGTAGGCAAAGAGGATCACCGGCCGATAGAATCGGTCTTTGAGCTTGGAGGCCACGATGCCCACGATGCCCTTGTGCCACTCCGGGCTGCCCAGGATCAGAACCCGGTAGGAGCGGTCGAGCGTTTTGTCCCTGATTTTGGCCAGAGACTGATCGAGGATCAACTCCTCGGCTCTCTGGCGCTCGGCATTCAGCTTGTCCAGCCGGTCAACAATCTGCCGGGCCTCGTCCTCAGAGTCGGTCAGGAACAGCTTGACCGCCAGGTCGGCGGTCTCCAGCCGGCCGGCGGCGTTGAGACGAGGGCCGATCCGGAAGCCCACGTCTCCCTCGGAAACGCGTTTGCCGGCCAGGCCGCACTTTTCCAACAGGCGCTGCAGGCCGGTGTTATGAACGCTCTCTAACCCTTTCAGCCCGGCCTTGACCATCAGGCGGTTCTCGCCCCTAAGCTCGGCCACATCGGAGATCGTCCCCACCGCCACCAGCTTGAGGTAGTGGGCCAGTGTTTTTTTTGCTTCCGATTTGTCCAGGAGCGCTTGGAGGAGCTTGAAGACCACGCCCACGCCGGCCAAAACCCGTTCGGGATAGCCGGAGTCGGCCAGCATCGGGTCGAGAACGGCCAGGGCCGGAGGGGCCTGGGGACCGGGCAGATGATGATCGGTGATGATCACATCGATGCCTTTCTGGGCGGCTTCCCGGACAAAATCCTCCGACTTGATGCCGCAGTCCACGCTGACCACCAAGGAAACCTTTTTTTCCAGGACGGTCTCCAGATGTTCGGCCTTGAGTCCATAGCCGTCCTTGAGCCTGTCCGGGATGAAATATTCGGCCCGGCCGCCCAATTGACGGAGAGCCCGCAGGAGCATGACCACCGACAGCACACCGTCCACGTCATAGTCGCCAAAGATGAGAATTTTTTCTCCGCGGCCGCAAGCCAGACGCAGACGGTCCACGGCCTGGGCCATGCCTCTCATCAAGGTGGGGTCGTACAGGTCGTCCGTTGTCCCGCGCAGAAACTTCTCGCCCGCCTCCAGATCTTTGACGCCGCGGACAGTCAAAACTTGGGCAAGGGGCAGGGGGATGTTGAGCCCATGGCTGAGAGTCACCGCCTCAGGAGCAGAGGGCGCAATAATCCAGCGAGCGTCATTCACGGCTAAAATCTAACATACAAGACTGCAATCCTCAAGGAAACGCAGGCAGCCTCTCTGAATTGTGATTTCAAAGAGGTGCCGGAAACGCCGGCCGCGTTGACTTTGAGCGGGGCCAAAAATACAATGGATGGGCCGTGTGGGAAAATCTTCGTCATAAGCTCAGCCGGACCAGGCAGGCTTTCAAGCAGAAGCTGGAAGGGATTTTCCTGGGCCCCAAGGAGCGTGACCAGGTTCTGGCCGAGCTGGAGGAGGCGTTGATTCTGGCCGACGCCGGGCCGGCCGCCACCGACAAAATCATTCAAGACCTTCGCCTCAAAAGCAAGAAGGGCGATGGGATTGACGGCCTGGAAGCGCTCCTCAAGGAAGAGTTGATGGGGCTCCTGGCTCAAGTCGCCCCCGACCGGAAACCGCTCCCCACCCCCTTGGTGGTGATGATGGTGGGCGCCAACGGCGGCGGCAAGACGACCTCAGCGGCCAAGCTGGCTTTCCGGCTCAAGACCGAGGGCCGCACCGTCCTCCTGGCGGCGGCCGATACGTTTCGGGCCGCGGCCCAGGAACAGCTGGCCCTCTGGGGAAAGAAGCTCGACCTGCCGGTCGTCCGCGGCCAGTACGGCGCCGACCCGGCGGCCGTCGTCTTCGACGCCATCCAGTCCGTTAAAGCCCGCGGCTATCAGGCTTTGGTGATCGACACGGCCGGCCGCCTCCACACCAACCACAACCTCATGGCCGAGCTGGAAAAGATCCGACGCATCGCCGGCCGGGAGATTTCCGGAGCGCCCCACGAAACGCTCCTGGTCCTGGACGCCAGCATCGGCCGCAACTCTCTCGTCCAGGCCAGGGAGTTTTTGAAATTCTCCGGCCTGAGCGGAATTTTTCTGTCGAAGCTGGACGGCACGGCCAAGGGCGGGAGCGTGCTCGCCATCGTCGAGGAGCTGCGCCTGCCCATCCGCTACATCGGAACGGGCGAGGGCGAGCTCGACGTCGAGGACTTCTCCGCCCGGGAATTCGTGGACGCCCTCTTGTCATGACTCAACCGACCGACTTGGCTTTCATGGATATGGCCTACGGCCTGGCCGAGAAGGGCGTGGGTCGGACCAGTCCCAATCCCTGCGTGGGCGCGGTTGTGATCCGGCGAGGCGTGGTGGTGGGCGCCGGCTGGCACCAGGGCCCGGGTACCCCCCATGCCGAAGCCCTGGCCCTTCGCCAAGCCGGCCGCCGCGCGGAGGGCGCCACCCTCTACGTCACGCTCGAGCCCTGCGTCCATTGGGGCCATACTCCCCCCTGCGTCGAATCGCTGCTTGAGGCGCGGCTCGGCCGGGTGGTCATTTCCAGCTACGACCCCAACCCGCTTGTCTTCCGCAACGGCGTTCGATCCCTGCGCCGGGCCGGCCTCAAAGTTTTGGTCGGGGTCAGGCAAGAGAAAAACCGCCGGCTTAACGAGGCCTATTTTGCTTTCATCCGGCGACACACTCCGTTCGTCACACTCAAGGCCGCTTCGACCCTGGACGGCCGCCTGGCCACTCGAACAGGCGATTCGAAGTGGATTTCCAGTCCCCTCGCCCGAGATTACGCCCATCTTCTCCGGGCCGAACACGACGCGGTCCTGGTCGGGATCGGGACGGTGCTCCGTGATGACCCACGGCTGACCGTACGGCACCCGCTGTGGAAGGGCAAGCGTCTGAGGCGGGTTATTCTCGACTCCCGGCTGCGATTCCCCTTATCCGCCCGGATGCTGAAGACGCTGGGATCGGGGGAAATCCTGATCTTCAGCGGGCCGGGCAGTCCGGCGGCCAAGGCTCGGAAACTCGAAAAAATGGGCGTGGAGGTCGTCCGGGTTGAAAGTCGGGGGCAATTCTTATCCCTGCCCTCTGTCCTGAGAGAACTCGGCCGCCGGAAAGTGGCCAGCCTGCTGGTCGAAGGCGGGAGCGGTGTGACTTCAGATTTTCTGGAAGCCGGGCGGGTCGACAAAGTCTTTCTGACTCTCAGCCCCAAGCTGGTGGGTGGCCTTCAGGCGCCCTGCCTTTATGAAGGCCGCGGGGCGGCTTTTATGCGCCGGGCAAAGGGCCTGAAGAATATCCATTCCTTTGTCCTGGGCCAAGAAATTTTTATCGAAGGATATCTGTAATGTTCACCGGAATCATCAAGCATCAGGGCCGGTTCCTGGGATTTAAACAGGGACGGCAGGAAATGGGCCTGGAGGCGGCCGGACTGGCCGACCGGCTGGAGGTTGGCGACAGCCTGGCTGTTAACGGAGTCTGCTTAAGCCTTAAAGCCAAAGAGCGAGGAGCGCTGTGGTTCAACCTGGCTCAGGAGACTCTGGCCCAAACAACCCTGGGCCGGCTGAAGCCCGGCCATCCTCTCAACCTGGAACCGTCCTTGACCCTGGCCACTCCCCTGGGCGGGCACCTGGTCACCGGACATATCGACGCCAAGGCCAAAGTGCTCCGAATGGCTGACCGCCGGCCTGGAAAAAGAATGACCCTCTCCCGGCCTCCGGAATCGCGGCCGTTCCTGGTGGACAAGGGTTCGGTGGCCGTGGACGGCGTCAGCCTGACCGTGGCCGCCGCCGGAGGGTCCTCCTTCGAAGTCGAGCTCATCCCCCTCACGCTCCAAGACACAACATTGGGCCGGCTGCGGCCGGGAGATGAGGTCAACCTGGAATATGACATCATCGGAAAATACGTGTATAATTGGCTGAACCGAGAAAAACGATAGGTTTTAGCTCATGAAATCGACGGTGGAACAGGCGGTCCAGGCCGTCCGGGACGGCCGCATGATCATTATCGTGGACGATGAGGACCGCGAGAACGAAGGCGACCTCATGGTCGCCGCCGAAAAGGTCACCCCCGACATCATCAATTTTATGGCCCGCTACGGCCGGGGGTTGATCTGCCTGCCCCTGACCCGGGAGCGGCTGCAGGAGCTGCAGCTCCCGCTGATGGTCTCCGACAACACGGCCCGCTTCCAGACGGCCTTCACCGTGTCCATCGACGCCAAGCAGGGCGTCACCACGGGCATCTCCGCCCCGGATCGGGCCAAGACCGTGCTGACGGCCATCGACCCCAAAACCGCCCCGGCCGACCTGGCCCGGCCGGGCCACATCTTCCCCCTCCAGGCCCAGGAGGGCGGCGTCTTGTCTCGGGCCGGCCAGACCGAGGCGGCCGTGGATATTGCCCGGCTGGCGGGCCTCTATCCGGCCGGCGTCATCTGCGAAGTCATGAATGAGGACGGCACCATGGCCAGGATGCCCCAGGTCGAGCAATTCAGCCAGGAATTCGGGTTGCCCGTCCTGACCATCGCCGACCTCATCCAATACCGGATGAGGACCGAGCGGCTCATCCACATGGTGGAGGAAGCTGAGCTGCCCACCCGCTACGGCCGCTTCCGCATCGCCGTCTTCGAGGACGTCATCCACCACGAGAATCATGTGGCCCTGATCAAGGGGGAGATCGTCGGCGGCGAGCCGATCCTGGTGCGGGCCCATTCCCAGTGCCTGACCGGCGACACCTTTGGCTCCCTGCGCTGCGACTGCGGGGAGCAGCTCCATCGGTCCATGGACATGATCGACAAGGAGGGCCGGGGCGTCATCCTCTATTTCCTCAACCAGGAAGGCCGGGGCATCGGCCTGACCAACAAGATCAAGGCCTACGCCATCCAGGATGAGGGCGCGGACACGGTGGAGGCCAACCAGCGGCTGGGCTTCAAGCCCGACCAGCGGGATTACGGCATCGGCGCCCAGATTTTGGTGGCCCTGGGCGTCCGGAAGATTCGCCTCATCACCAACAACCCCCGCAAGTTTATCGGCCTGGCCGGTTACGGCTTGGAGATCGTGGACCGGGTGCCCATCGAGATCCCACCCTCCAGCGAGAACAAAAAATACCTGAAAACCAAAAAAGACAAGCTGGGCCATCTCCTGGACATGGTCTGATCGATTCCGTCCTTCAGCCTTCGGAAAACGATGGCCGGAAGTCGGGCTGGGATTGAAGGATAAATGTCGCCGGGCCGTCGTTGGTCAGACGGACCTTCATCAGGGCCTGGAAAACGCCCGTCTCAACCTTCACCCCCAGCTTTCGGAGCGCGGCCACAAGTTCATCGAAGATCTCCGCGGCTTTGGCCGGCTCCTCGGCCCCGTCGAAGCTCGGCCGGCGTCCCTTGCGCACCGAAGCGGCCAGGGTGAACTGTGAAACAGCCAGGGCCTCCCCGCCGACATCCTTGAGGGACAGGTTCATCTTCCCCTGCTCATCGGGGAAGATGCGCAGCTCGGCCGTTTTGCGGGCCAGAGAGCGCGCCTCCTCCGGCCCATCCCCCTTTTCCACGCCGACGAGAAGACAGACGCCGCGGCCGATCCGGCCGGCCACCCGTCCCTCCGCCTCCACCTCCGCCTCACTCACTCGCTGTAGGACAATGATCATTTGACTTTAAGCACTCCATCGTCTAAGATATGACGCCTCAACCAGGAGAACAGTATGATCCGTCATCCTTCCGCCATTCGCCAACACCGCCGCAGCATACGCCGCGCCGCCGTCAATAAACGGAACAAGACCAGCCTCCGCACCCAAGTCAAGGCCCTCCGCCAGGGGATTCAGGCCAAGAATAAAGATGAAGTCGCTAAAGGGCTGCCCCAGGTCTTTTCCTCCGCGGACAAAACCGCCAAAAAGGGGGCCATCCACAAGAAAAAGGCCGCCCGGTTGAAATCCCGGCTGAGCCGGCAGGTCCGAAACATCAGCTCCGGCCAAGCCTCATAGCCGGCGCTTTTTTTGGCCGCCGGCAGTATTCAACCATAAACGACTCCAGCAAAATTCTGGCCGAGACATCGCTGCTTTTAACCAGGCGGTCGATTCTGGAAAGTTCGTCCAGGAGGCGGCTCAGTTCCCGACTGGAAAGGCCGTCCACCAGGCCGAAATACTCCCGGAACTTGTCCTCATACCATTTCCCGAATTTCTCCGATATGCGGGGCCGGAAGGTCCGGAAGATTTCCTTCCGGTCTTTGGCTTTCTCCCGCAGCCAGGCCTTGGCCAACAGGACCTCCTGGAAAAAACGGGCGACGGTGTTCAGGACCTTGATTCCTTCTTCTCCGGACTTGAACAGGCCGTCCAGGACTTCCAGGCAAGACCGCAGCTCCGCCCGGCTCAAAGCGTCGGACAGACTCCAACTTTCCGGGCTTCTGGTCCAGCCGCAGACCTGGTCCACGTCCTCCGCCCCGACGACCGCTTTTCCGGCGGAAAAAGAGACCAGCTTGTCCATCTCGCTGGACAGCCGTTCGAGGTCGTTGCCCACGATCTCCTCCAGTCGAGCCTTGGCCTCGGGAGTCACGCCGAGCTTCCTCTCGCTCAGGCCGCGTTCCAGCCAGGAGCGCAGGTCCTTGTCTTTTAACGGCTTCAACTCCTTGCTCACCACCCGGTCCGATAGCCGCTTGGTGAAAAACTTGAAAACCGGCGCGCCCTTGGCATTCCAGGCCGAGCGGGGATAAATGACCACGGTGACCGTCCGGGGCGAGGGGGAGGCGAAATAATCGGCCAGCACTTTTTCCTCGACCTCCGATAATTGATCCTCCTGACGGTTCTTGTCCTGGTCATCCTCCCGCCGCAGGAATTCGGCCACGATGAGCTTCCAGGGAGAAATGAACAGGGGAGCGGTCCGGGCGGCGTCGATGACCTCCCTCCAATTCGCCTCGTCCATCCAGAACCGGTCAAAGTTGACGGGCTGGTTGTCGGCGGGCAGGAGCAGAGCCCGAAGCTGGTCCACGAACTGATGGGCCGGGAAGGATTCCTGGCCGTAAATAAAATAGCCGCGAGCCAAATCCTTGTCCGTGACGTCCCGGGCCAGCAGGGGAAGGAACACTCTCAGAACCCTTCCAGGATGGCAATGACCAGGCTGCGGGCGAACTTCTCGGCGACCTTGTTCAAGGCCTCGGTCTCCATCGATTCGAAATCGCTGCCCTGGGGGACCTCGTACTCCTCGATATACTGGTAGGAAGGGTTGGAGAAAAGCACCCGTTTCTCCACCCTGTCCCGGAGCACGATCCTGGCCACGACCACGATGTTGTAGCGGTCGGCGGTGGCCTGTCCGGAAAAGGCCATGGGCTGGACGGTGAAGGTCAGGATCTCGCCGCTGAGGACGGCATCGGCCCGCTCCACATCGGCGGCGACCTCGATCCGGCCGCGGGCCACCAGCTCATTGATGACACTCTGCGTCAATTTCAAGTCCAGCTCGAACCGCGTGGTCAGGTTCTTGAACATGGGGACGCTGACGGTCTTGATGTGGGCGGGCAGGAATCCGCCGGTGCCGCGCAGATGGTAGCCGCAGCGGCCGGCCAGGAAAAGGGCCAGCCCGGCCAGAAGAGCAACCTTCAGTCTTGGGGCGTTCATCCTACCACGATGTTGACCAGCTTATCGGGAATGCAGACAACCTTGCGCACCTTGGCCGCGCCGACGGCGGAGCGGACCTTGTCCAGCCGGAGGGCCGTCTCACGCACCTCGGCCTCGGCCGTCCCGGCCGGCACTTCGAACCGGTCCCGGAGTCTGCCGTTGACCTGGACGACGATGGTCACCGTCTCCTCGGCAGCCCAGGCCGGGTCGTAAGAGAGCCAGGCGGTCCGGACCAGGGGCTGGGAATGGCCGGTGGCCTGCCAGAGCTCCTCGCCAAAGTGAGGGGCGAAGGGCGCCAGAAGCTGCAGGATCGCCTCCAGCGCTTGCCGAAGAAGCGCCCGGCCGGCCGCCTCCGTCTTCAAGGCCTCCCGGTCCCGGCGAAGGCTGTTGGAGAACTCCATGATGGAGCTGATGGCGGTATTGAGATGAAAGCGTTTTTCAATGTCGTCCGTCACTCTTTTTATGGTCTGGTGCATCTTCCGGCGCAAGCCCGTCGGATCGGCCTCCTTCTCGCCGGAAGGGCCGCCGGATGCCGGGCCGAACACGTCCCGGCTGTCGTAGACGAGCTGCCACAGGCGGTTGAGGAAGCGGGAACAGCCCTCGATGCCGTCCTCGTTCCAGGCAAACTCCTTATCCGGCGGCGAGGCAAACAGGATGAACAGCCGCAGGGCGTCGGCGCCGTAGCGGCCGACGATTTCATCGGGGTCCACCACATTGCCCCGCGATTTGGACATGGCCGCGCCATCCTTGGTCACCATGCCCTGGGCCAGGTAGCGAGGGAACGGTTCGTCGATGGAAGTCAGGCCCAGGTCGCGGATGACTTTGGTGAAGAAGCGGGCATAGATGAGGTGGAGGATGGCGTGCTCCACCCCCCCGATGTAGAGGTTCACGGGCAGCCAGTAGTCAGCCGGGCCGCGGGCAAAGGGCAGCTTCTCCTCACGGGGCGAGGTGTAGCGGAAGTAGTACCAGGACGAATCGAAGAAAGTGTCCATGGTGTCCGTCTCGCGGCGGGCGGGCCCGCCGCACTTGGGGCAGACGGTCCGGACGAAGGACTCGACCTTTTCCAGGGGCGACCCTTCGGTCCCGGTCAGGGGCACGTCGGCCGGGATCTCCACCGGCAACTGGTCGTAGGGAACAGCCACCACCCCGCAGGAGGAGCAGTGGACAACGGGGATGGGCGTCCCCCAGTATCTCTGCCTGGAAATGCCCCAGTCGCGCAAGCGGTAAACGACGCTCCCGCGGCCGAAGCCCTTTTCTTCGGCATACCGGTTCATGGCCTCCACGGCTTCGGCGCTCGTCCGACCGGAGAACGGCCCGGAATCGACCAGCCGGCCGTAGCCCTCGAAAGCCTGACCTTCCGCTATCTCTCCCGCCTCCCCCTCGGGTACAATGACAGTTTTTATGGGCAGGCCGTATTTTTGGGCAAACTCATAGTCTCGCTGGTCGTGGGCCGGGACGGCCATGATGGCCCCCGTTCCGTACTCAAGGAGCACATAATTGGCCACCCAGACGGGAATCTCTCGGCCCGTGAAGGGATTGACGGCGCGCAGGCCCGTGTCTCGACCCTCTTTCACGACTTCGGCCGGGTCCCGCCGCAGGTGGGTTTCATGGGCGGCCTGCTCGATCCATCTCTGGAAATCAGGCCCGGCCTTCGGGTCGGACGGGATATCTCCGATCAGCGGATGCTCGGGCGAGAGGACCAGGAAGGTCGCGCCGTAGATGGTGTCCATCCGGGTGGTGAACACTTCGATCCCCGTCCTCAGGGAGGGGACCGGAAAGACGACGTGCGAACCGGAGCTTCGGCCGATCCAGTTCTTCTGCATGAGGATGACATGCTCCGGCCACTTATCCAGCCGGCCGTGTCCGGAGAGGAGCTCCTCGGCGTAGTCGGTGATCTTCAGAAACCAGTGCTCCATCTTCTTCTTCTCGACCGATTGGTCGCACCTCCAGCAGATGTCGCCCTGGGCTTGTTCGTTGGCCAGAACGGTCAGGCACTGGGGGCACCAGTTGATCCAGCTCTTGCGGCGGTAGGCCAGGCCGCGCTCGAACATTTTCAGGAACAGCCATTGGTTCCAGCGGTAGTACTCGGGCAGGCAGGTGTTGACCTCGCGCGACCAGTCATAGCTCAGGCCCAGGCGCTGGAGCTGGGCCTTCATGTGGGCGATGTTGTCCAAGGTCCAGGTGCGGGGGTGGATGTGGCTTTTTATGGCAGCGTTTTCGGCCGGCATGCCCAGGGCATCCCAGCCGATGGGATGGAGGACGTTAAAGCCCCGCATGGTTTTAAAACGGGAAATGACATCGCCGATAGAGTAGTTGCGGACATGGCCCATGTGAATGCGGCCCGAGGGATAGGGGTACATCTCCAGAAGGTAGAATTTCGGCCGGGGGTCGTCCTCGGCAACCTGGAAGGCCTTTTGCTCTTTCCAGAGCTCTTGCCACTTGAGCTCGACCTGCTCAAAACGATAGTGTTCCTGCATAGGCCCATGACTCTCTTATTGGGAATTCGTCCCTGGATCGTCAGGAATCTCCGTAAATATTAAGGATAACAGGCCGGAAAGTCAAGAAAGGCGGCCTATTATCAGAGATCGCTTGGACTCAAGCCCGTGCGCTTGGCAATACGGGCCAGCATACGAGGCCCGATCTCTTCTCTGTCGTGGAAGGCGAAAACAAAATCAGGCCATCCGGGCCGGCACAGCAGACGGTGTGATCCGGCGTATTCCCGTTTAACCGACCAACCGATGCGTAGTAGAGCGGCGAAAACTTGTTTCGCCTTGGCGGAAGGCCACTGAATCATATCGACACAGAAAAAAGCTCCCTGAGCTCGGGAATGGCTTCGCCATGGTCCAGCCGATCTGCGATCGCCCGTAGAGCCAGCGATTCTGCTTTGGCTACGGCTTGTTCGCGTGTTTTCCCGTAGGCCATCACGCCCGGCAAGTCCGTCACCTCGGCAATCCACCGGCCGTCTTCTTCCCGGTCAACTTCGATTTTCATATATTCTTCCTCCCACCCGTAATGATCATATCGCATTGTCAGCCGGCAGGCAAGGCCGCTTCTCACATGGATCGCATATACAAATTGCCGCATTGACAGGTATTGGTCGCGGAGTATAGTAATAAGTGAGGCTATTTAACCTAAAATCAGACGAAAAAAATTTTTCCTAAGCCTTTTATGAACACATCTTTTGAATACCTCGTCTCGCTTATAAGAGAATTTAAAGGCGGTATTGCGACGGAAAATACCTACCGTCCTGCGCTCAAGACATTTCTGGAGGCCTGCGGCGAGGGAATATCCGCCACCAATGAGCCCAAACGGACCAAATGCGGCGCGCCCGATTTCAGCATTTCCCGAAAAAAAGTGCTCATCGGCTATGTCGAGACAAAAGACATCGGCACAAACCTCGACGAAATGGAGCAGGGCAAGGGGCCGCACGGTAAACAATTTATCCGCTATCGCGACGGCCTGCCGAACTGGGTCCTCACCGACTACCTTGAATTCCGCTGGTTTGTAAACGGCAAAAAGCGGCTCACAGCTCGCCTAGCCGATCTTGACGCTAAGGGAAAAATCAAGCAAACGCAAGATGGGGAGCAGAAGCTGGGCCAGCTTCTGAGCGCCTTCTTCAAGGAGCCGGCCTTGACCGTGGCCACGGCCAAGGATCTGGCCATGAGCCTGGCCCACATGACGCGTATCGTCCGCGAGTTGATTATTGAGGCGATTAAAGAAGAAACGGAAGAGGTCGAGCGCCATCGCGTAAAGGAAGAAACCTCCAGCTTCAGCGTCGCGCCGTCCGCGCGCGGCCCCTGGCTTCAGGAATGGCTAGCCGCCTTTCGCCAGGTGCTCATCCCGGACCTCAACGAAGCTCAATTTGCGGATATGTTTGCTCAGACGCTGGCCTACGGCCTTTTCGCCGCACGCGTCCATGCGCCCGCCGCCAAACAATTTTCCCGGGAAATGGCCGCCTTCAACCTGCCCAAGACCAACCCCTTCCTCCGCAAGCTCTTTCAAGAAATAGCGGGCGATATGCCCGACTCTATCGCCTGGGCTGTTGACGATATCGTCGAGCTGCTTAAACATGCCGACATATCCGAAATACTGAAAGATTTCGGCAAGGGAAAAGGCAAAGAGGACCCTATCGTCCATTTTTATGAAACTTTTCTGGCCGCCTATGACCGCAAAATGCGAGAATTGCGCGGGGTTTATTACACGCCTGAGCCCGTTGTTTCATACATTGTCCGTTCCATCGACCACTTGCTTAAGACTCGCTTCAACCGGCCGAAAGGCCTGGCCGACGAGAATACGCTCATTCTCGACCCGGCCACCGGAACTGCCACTTTCCTTTATTTCGTCATTGATCATATTTATCGGAGTTTCGCCGGACAAAAGGGCTCCTGGGATGATTATGTCTCCAATCATCTTCTCAATCGCATTTTCGGCTTCGAGCTGCTCATGGCCCCCTATGCAGTCGCCCATCTCAAGCTCGGTATGCAACTGGAACAGACGGGATACAAGTTCGGCTCCGACCAGCGCCTTGGAATTTATCTCACAAACACGCTCGAAGAAGCGGCTAAAAAGAGTGACCAGCTCTTTTCTAGCTGGGTTGCTGAAGAGGCCAACTCTGCATCTTGAATAAAGCGCGACGAGCCTATCTTGGTAGTTCTTGGCAATCCCCCGTATTCAGGTCATTCGGCCAACCGTAGCGAGATTGTTAGGAAATTATCCAAGGGGGAGAAGTATTCTATCTGGACAAAGATGGGACCGAAGCAAAAGATTGCCCCGAAGGAAATGATTATACGGGAAAAAACATTTATCGGGAGGCTCATCGAGGATTATAAATTCGTGGACGGCAAGCCGCTTGGCGAACGCAACCCAAAATGGCTTCAGGATGATTATGTTAAGTTTATTCGCTTTGCTCAGTGGCGCTTAGAAAAGACAGGCGAAGGCATCGTCGGTTTTATCACCAACCACAGCTACCTTGACAATCCAACTTTTCGCGGCATGCGCCAAAGTCTCTTACAAAGTTTTAGCCATATTTACGTATATGACCTCCATGGCAGTGCAAAGAAAAAATAGAAAGCGCCCGACGGTCAGGATGACAAGAATGTTTTTGATATACAGCAGGGCGTCGCCATCATGCTCTGTGTGAAAGAAAGGGACAATTTAAAACCCGCCCTCATCTATCATGCAGATCTTTGGGGTACTCGCGAAAGTAAATATACAGATCTCTTCGAAACAGCTGTGGATAGAACGCGGTGGACCAAATTAAAGCCGCAATCTTCGTTCTATCTCTTTGTTCCTCAGGACACGGGATTGCGTACCAAATACGAGCTAGGATGGAAAATAACGGAAGCGATGCCCATTAATGTCCTGGGCTTTCAGACTCACCGTGATCACTTCGCTGTAGATTTCGATAAAGCTAATCTATTCAATCGATTTTCGGAATTTCGTAGCACCGATTTAGGCGATTCTGAAATTAGAACCAAGTTCGATATTAAAGACAATCGCGATTGGAAGATTCACGAAGCACGTTCCAGACTTCTAGCCGACAAGAACTGGCAGACGCTTTTAATCAGGTGCGCGTATCGGCCGTTTGACTTTCGTTTTTGTTACTTTAGCGAAGCGGCAATGGACTATCCAAGACGCGAGCTTGTTGCTCATATGCTCGGTAAAGATAATGTTGCTCTTAATATTACAAGGCAGACAAAGGCTGATACGTGGCAAAATGCAGTTGTTAGCGATAAACCTACTCCGGCATTATTCGTTGAACTAAAAGATGGGTCGAACGTCTTCCCTCTATATCTATATCCTGAAACTATAAGCGAACTTGGGTTGCACAAAGACCGCCGCCCCAATCTTAGCCAGGGGTTTCTCAAGATACTTGCGGAGAAGCTTAGGCTTTCACAGGAAGAACCGCATGGCTTGCCTAAGGGAATCACGCCCGAAGATATATTTCACTATGCTTACGCCGTGTTTCATTCGCCCACGTATCGTGCGCGGTATGCCGAATTCCTCAAGATCGATTTTCCACGGCTGCCGCTGACGAGCAGCTTGAAACTGTTCCGTGCACTTGCCTCTAAAGGGGCAGAGTTGGTCGCACTTCACCTCATGGAATCGCCCAAACTCAACGATTTTATTACGGAATTCCCTCCAAAGGGCGACAACATCGTGGAAAAGGTTCAATACACAGACAAGGACAAGCGTGTCTGGATCAATAAGGCTCAGTATTTCAGCGGCGTGCCCAAAGCGGTCTGGGAATTTCACGTCGGCGGCTATCAAGTCTGCGAAAAATGGCTGAAAGACCGCAAAGGCCGGAAGCTCTCCTACGAAGACATCCAGCACTACCAGAAAATCGTCGTCGCCCTCAAGGAAACCATTCGCCTCATGGCTGAAATCGATAAACTGATACCTTCCTGGCCGATTATTTAATTGCCCTTTCCAATCGTTCTATAGGTCGAAAAGCACAATTTTATAGATAATAGACGGGAGCAAAGAGAATCTTTGTCCCGTTTCTATTCAACTTGCCCCAATAATTTTTGGTCAAGACGACGGCCCGTTCCGGGTTGAACGAATCTATAAAACTGGCCAAGCTCTTCGAGATGTGCGCTTTCACGAAAGGCGAATATTTGACCTCTATGGGCAAAACACCATCCTTTGTCTTCAGGATGAAATCCACTTCCGCGCCAGCCTTGGTTCTCCAGAAGAAGACTTTATCCGCGCTGCTGCAGCACTCGCTGAGCCGGATAAAAACGGCGTTCTCTATGACCGCCCCGGCATCCGGTCTTTTTTCCAAGCTTCCCATGTTTTCCAGAAGGTTGTTTCGGAAACCGAGATCGTTGAAATAAATCTTAGGGTTCTTGGAAAGCTCCTTCTGTCTGTTGCGGAAATAGGGTTTTATCTCCCGGCAGATAAATGTTTCCTTCAATATGGAAAGGTGCTTCTTAAGCTTCCGGTAATCCAGGCCGGAGGCTTGGCCCAAGTTTTGATAAACGACAATATTGCCTATTTGCGCGGCCAAATATTGGGACAGGCGGAAAAGCTCGTCTTCCGTAGCCAACTCCAGAAGACTCTTAATGTCCTTTAAAATATAATTATTGTAAATCTCCGCTAATATTTTGGACCGCTCAATATCTTTCCGGCAGAGCGCGACGGCCGGATATCCGCCCCAAACACAGAATTCTTCAAAGAGCTGTGTGAATTCTTCCCAAAAAACATCCTCGCCCGATTCGACAGAGAAATCCCGGCCGTTCATCAGCCACTTCGTGATCTTTGGGCTTTTTTGACGATAAATATTTTCCA
>Ga0315293_10000156_pt1 | contig 58218 bp, 52 predicted proteins | sample YL17G13_20_MG_FD_203071 | JGI IMG/M metagenome (GOLD analysis project Ga0315293, IMG submission 203071) | Sediment microbial communities from Yellowstone Lake, YNP, Wyoming, USA - YL17G13_20 | ecosystem: Environmental > Aquatic > Freshwater > Lake > Sediment | place: USA: Wyoming | collected... | reverse complement strand
CCCTAGCAGTCACGGAGGACCAGATTCTCTCGAAGAACTGGCAGCTTGAGACCACTCAGGGGTATGTCCCCTCTTCTGCTTTTATGAAGCCGGCCGGTTTCTATCCGCCGATCTCGGCCCGGCTCGGCGTCCGCATGAGCTTTTAAGAACTTCCACACGGGCGGCGCAGGCCGCACTTGAACGAACCTATTGGCAAGACGTCATAATTCGCGGGACCCTATAAAGGGCAAAATAAAGAGAGAAGTCTAACCTTGAGTCTTATTTATAAACCAGAATGATAATCGCTGGCAGCTCCCTGCATCAGCGAGGAAGCTTCAGCGACCAGAGGTCCCCCTTGACCTCGCTGAGCACCATGTACAGCCGGCCCGGGGCGGCCGCCACTTGGCTTTCACCTATATGCTTCACGTCGGGAGATGCATGATTATGGAAAGCCGCGAAGGGTTGGCCCGACGGCTTCCCGTCTTCGGTGATGCGCTGTCCCCAGACGCAAATGAAATCGTCACGCTTCGAGCCGTAATATACGATCTTGCCGTCGCTCGACCATACGGGCGAGCCGATATAGTTGCGGTCCTCGGCAAGCTTCGTCCACGTCCCGGCGGCCGACGGCTGGTCGCCCACTTTCACCAGGTACAGGCCCGCCGTCCCGTCGGGCCGGGCTCGCGTCGTAAAGGCCACCCACCGGTCCGATGGCGCCAGCGCGGCCGCCCAAGGCCCGTCCCCGGCACTAGTCGTGTCCAGGATCGTGCTGCGCCGGCTCCCGGCCGCGTCGAGCCGAACCAGCTGCATTCCTACATCAACGAGAACATCCCTCGTCTTATGGAAAAAATCCACGATGGGACCCTCCGTGGAAACCAACTGAGGCGCGGCGCCATTTTCTACGACATAGGAGGTCAACTTATCGCCGACGATTTCGAAATACGCCAGCCGTGATCCGTCCGGGCTCAACCGCGGCAAGGCGTACCTCGTGTTGTTAGGGCAGACAATCGATTCTTCGTGGCCGGTCGCCGTCTTGCGGACCCGGATCTCGGTTTTTTGCGAGGAATAGACCGTCCAGGCGAGAGTGGAGCCATCCGCGGAAACGGCGACGTCCGATTTCCCCCACGAATCCGAGGTGACCGGCTCGGGCGGTCCCGAGGCCATACCGTCACTCAATCTCAGGGGAACCGACCAGATATTGGGTGTCGAAGACAGGGTGCTGAAGACCATCAGGCCGTCAGACGATATCGAAACTCCCCACAGCATCGCGGGCAATGAAGCGATGAGCTGCGGCGGGCCGGCTGCCGGCCGGGATCCTCCGGATAGCGGAACCCGATAGAGGCTCATGCTGCCCACCGAAACGCCTTCCGAATAATAGAGATGGTCATTCCACCAGGCCATGACAACACGGGTCGCGCCGGGATAGGTTCGCTGAGGCTGATCGATGCGCACGGCCGGACCTCCGTCCACAGGCGCCAGCCACCAACTGGGGCCGCCCGGCTCGCCGGACCGCACGGCGTTGAATAAAATGCTCTTGCCGTCCGCCGACCACAACGGCGATGAATACGACGGTCCATTAGGCCGAAAGAAGAATTCCGGCTGGAAGGGGCGGGGAACACCGCCGGCCGCAGGGACCAGGAACAGCTTGGCGGTCCGGCTCGCGGAAGCGACCAGGTAGACGATCGTCGACCCGTCTGGAGAGAACGCCGGCAGCCGTCCGCCCTCGGCGATCCGACGCTCGGTCCCGCCGAGAGCTTCAGTGATATAGAGCCCACCGCCGTCCCGGTCGGACCAGAAAGCGATCTTCAACCCGTCCGGAGAGAAGCACGGGCACCAGTCGGCCGCGGGATGTTCGGTCAGCCGGATGGTCTGCTGCCCGCTCAGCTGACGCACGTAGATGTCCATGTTGCCGTTCCGCTCGGACGCATAGGCGATCAGCTTTCCATCCGGCGAGATCGCCGGAGTAAACGCGCCCCCCGATTCGAACGTGATCCGCTCCGGTTGGACCATCGGCTGTGCGGCAGGGGGCTTCAGCTTCAACCATGCTGCGATGCCGACGGCCGCGATAATAACCAGTCCGGATAAAGCGATCAGAAGCCAGGGCTTCCGGCGTGCCTCCGACGGCGCGGCGGCCATAGCAGACAGCTTGCCCGATTCGGACTCCTCTTTTATATCCTGAAGCGCGACCTTGAGGTCCGACATATTTTGCCAGCGCCGCTTCGGGTCTTTCCGCAGGCACCGCATCACGACTTGCTCTACCACCGCCGGCAGACTCCTCGAAATTCCGCTCGGCGACTTCGGATCCAGGGCGATCACTGCCGCCATCGTGGTGGCTTTCGTTTCTCCGTCGAAGGCGCGGCGTCCGGTCAGCATCTCGTAAAGGACCGAGCCGAAGGAGAAGATGTCCGAACGGGCATCTACGGGTTTGCCTGCGGCCTGCTCCGGTGACATATAGGCCACGGTCCCGAGAATCATACCCTCCTCGGTGAGCGGCGCCCGGGCGAGTGTCATGGTCACGTTGATGTCGCCGGGTTGTTCGACCTTTTCGACGAGTTTCGCCAGTCCGAAGTCGAGGATCTTGACGAGGCCGTCCGGAGTGACCATGACGTTGGACGGTTTCAAGTCACGGTGAACGATACCCGCCGCGTGAGCTTTTCCGAGGCCGTCGGCGATCTGGATCGCGAAGTTCAGCGCTTCCTTGAGCGGAAGCCCCTTCGGGCCAATGAGTCTGTCGAGCGTCTGGCCTGTGACGTATTCCATGGCGATAAAGTGCACATCGTCCATCTGGCCTATGTCGTAGATGGTGACGATATTCGGATGGTTCAGCGCGGAGGCGGATTTGGCTTCCTGGGTGAAACGCAGCCGCCGTTCCGGGTCGGACATTTTATCGGCTGGAAGGATTTTCAGCGCGACGAACCGGTCCAGGCGCTTGTCGCGCGCCTTATAGACCGCGCCCATCCCTCCTTCCCCCAGCTTCTCGATGATGGAGTAGTGAGCGATGGAACGACCGATCATCGGATGTCAGGCCTCGCGTAGATAGTATGTCTCCTCAAGGCCAGAGTCAAGGGATGCACGGAGCGCCGACAGACCGCCAAACATGACAGTGACACGCTGAAGGGCCTTTGATATTTTCATGCCGTAAAGTCGAAGCCCGGGCCCCTGTTCAGGACGGTTAGCGAAATAGAAGAATTTGCTTTTTCCGAGCGAGCTGAATTCCAGCCCTTGGCGCTGAATCCTCCCTCCTAACTATGCTGGAAGTATTTGGCCGGCCGCGCGGCGATAAAAGCCAAGATAGCCGGCCCGCGTGGGACGGCCGGCAGTCTTTTCTCCCCTTACTTTCTCTCCGAAACCCTGATCGTTCCTTAGGGTTTTTCACTGATTCCAGCCCCCTATCCGTAAAGCGGAGGCTTATCGGCGACGAACAACGGGCCAAGAGAACACGACCCCTCAGCGGAGGTGCTGGAACCTTTGGACGAAATTTGACAGCCGGGCCCTAAAAATGTTAGAGGAATCCCGTGCCCTACAGGATCGTCGTCGCCGACCCCAGTCCCTCCGTTCAGAAGGCCGTCCAGGCGGCCTTTTCGGAGTCGGACTTCAAGCTTTATGTCTTCGAGGACGGCCGCGAACTCGTCGACGCCCTTCCGTCGATCCGGCCGGACACGGTCATCCTCGGCCTCTCCCTTTCCGGGATGGACGCTTTTGAGGTCGGGCGTTTCCTGGCCGGCCGCGAGGAGTCCCGGAACGTGCCCCTCTTCTTCCTCAAGGGGACGTTCGAACTGTTCGATCCCGACAGGGCTGCGGACATCCCCCACGACGGAGTGATCCAGAAACCGTTCGATTCGGAGAAGCTGGCCGCGACGGTCAGGGAGGCGATCGACCGGAAGATCTCGCCCCCCACGATGCCCGAGGAGCCCTTTCCTGAGGCCCCCGTGCCGGCCGCGGCCTCGGCTGTCCCGGCTGCCGAGCGGCCCGCTCCCTCCGAGCCTCCTGATGCCGGGCTCAAGCCGCACCCTGACGCGCTCCGCTCCACGGTCCGCGAGATCGTCCGGACGGAAGTCCTGGAAATGGAGCGCGAGCTCGAGAAGAGGATCGCGGCCCGCGTCCTCGCCGAGCTCAGGAAATAGCCGCCGATCGCCCCGTGGACAAGGACGATCTGCTCAGGCTTCTATGCGAAAGCCTGGAGACATGGTATAATATCTTTATCCGCGGGACAGGGGACAAGATCGTTCACGCCTTTCAGGAAAAAATGACCTTCACTCCAGGGGACCGCGTCTGCCTCGAGACCGGGGGCGCGGCGGCCGATGGAACGTTCATCGGCTTGGACGCCTTCGGGGGCCTTGTCTGCGAAAACGGAGGACGGAGGACAGCCCATGACTCGGCCGAGGTCCGGGCCCTCGAGCGTGGCTGACCAAGGAGAATAGAAATGCTATTGGCTTTCGACATCGGAAACACGACCATCGCCGTCGGCGTCTTCAGGGGCAAGAAACTCCTCAAGGACTGGAGGATCAAGACGGACAAGGAGAAGACGGGCGACGAATACAGCATCGTCCTCCTGAGCCTGTTCCAGCGCGAGGGGATCCCGTCCGATAAGATCGAAGCCGCCATCATCTCGAGTGTCGTCCCGCCCCTGACGCCGGTCTTCCAAGACCTGGGCCTCGACCTTTTCGGACTCGAGGCGCTCGTCGTCGGGCCGGGCCTCAAGACGGGCATGCCCATCCTCTACGAGAACCCGCTCGAGGTCGGCGCCGACCGGGTGGTCGCGGCCCTTGCCGCCTACGGGAAATACGGCGGGCCTTGCATCATCGTGGATTTCGGCACGGCCACGACCTTCGACGCCATCTCGGCCAAGGGCGAATACCTGGGCGGAGCCATCGCCCCCGGTATCCAGATCTCGGCCGAGGCCCTCTACCTCAAGACGGCCAAACTGCCGCGGATCGAGATCCGGAAGCCGAGGCGGGCCATCGGACGGACGACCGTCTCGAGCATGCAATCGGGGCTCTACTTCGGGTACATCGGGCTCGTCTCCAATATCATCGCCCAGATCGGCAAAGAGCTGGGCAAGGAGGTCCGGGTCGTCTCCACGGGAGGTTTCGGCGGTCCGCTCACACCCGAGGTTCCGGCCATCGAAGCCTACGAACCGCACCTGGTGCTCGACGGGCTGAGGATCCTCTACGAGAAGAACAAGGCCGGGTGAAGAGGACGCCGTGGAAGCCGACGGCCGCGCGCAAAGCCAATACTACCAAACCATTGCCCGGGAGTTCTTCCGAAGGCGGGGGGCGCCGTTCTTCCTGTCGCCGAAGGACGTGGCCCTCATCGCCCGCTGGGAAAAGATGAGGGTGCCGCTCGACGCGGTCCTCGAAGGCATGGAAACGGCCTTCGAGAATTTCCGCAAGGGCGGCCGGTCCGCCAAGGTCCTGTCCCTGGGCTTCTGCGAGGGCCAGGTCATGAAGGCCTTCGGCCGTCATGCCGAGCGCAAAGCGGGCGGCGCGCGGAAGACCGTCTCCAGGGACGAGAAGAAGAGAAAGCTCATCCGCGAGATCGAGCGCTTCCTGGGGGCCGTCCCCCCGGGGCTCGAGGACCTGAGGGCCTCCTTCGAGCGGGCGCTCGTCCTCATCCGGACCGCCGGGGCCGGCGAAGAGGAGCTCGAACGGCTCGACGACGGTGTCGACGAAGCCCTCTGGCGCGGAGCGTCCCCGGAGGAGAAAGAGGATCTCCGCAGGGACACCGCCGCTGAATTCGCGGGGAAGCGCGGCCTCGATCTCGAGGAGGTCCTGAGGACGCGGCTCGCGAAGGCCCTCCGGGACCGGCACAAGGTCCCTTATGTTTCGTTATTTTATTATTGAAGGATAGAAAGACAATGGAAAAAAAGATCGCCCCCCTGCTGAGAAAGCATCCTGAGGGGCTGGGATTTCTGGATATCGTCAGGGAACTCCGGCTCCCCCGCCAGAATAAGAACAAACTCCTCGAGAACCTCAAGGCCCTCGAGAATGAAGGGGTCGTCCGCCGTGTGAGGAACCGTTATACCCTTGCTCCGCGAACGAACCTCGTCCGCGGCAGGCTGGTCAGCGTCCTTCGCGGTTTCGGCTTCGTGACCCCCGAGGGCGGGGGGACGGAGGATATCTTCATCCCGGCCCGGGATTCGGGCGGCGCCCTCCAGGGCGACACCGTCGAGGTCCTGGTCCGGGAAAAGGGGAGCAGGGGAAAGTCCGAAGGGAAGATCATCCGCATCCTGAAAAAGGAACGGAAGAGGATCCTCGGCACGTATGTGGAAAGAGGGGGGGCCCCTTACATGGCCGCTTTCGATTCCATGTCGCCCGAGGAGCTCCCCATCCGCGTCAAGGGAAAGCCGTTTCCCCGCCCCGGCATGATCATCGAAGCCGACCGGACGACGCTCGAGCTGGCCGGCATCCTGGGCTTCCCGGACGACCCCGGTGTCGACACCCAGGTCATCGTCAGGCGCCACGGCCTGGCCTCGGAGTTCTCCGCCGAGGTCCTGGCGGAGGCCGCCGCGGTCCGGACCGGGATCACCGCGGAGGACATGTCCGGCCGGACCGACCACCGTGCCTGGCAGACCGTCACCATCGACGGCGAAAAAGCCCAGGACTTCGACGATGCCGTGAGCGTCCGGTTCCTGCCGAACGGACATTACCTCCTCGGCGTCCACATCGCGGACGTGTCCCACTACGTCAGGCCGGGAACGGCCCTCGACGTTGAGGCTTACGCGAGGGCGACCAGTGTCTATTTCCCCGACCTGACCCTGCCCATGCTCCCGGAAAAGCTCTCCAACAACCTCTGCAGTTTGAGGCCGCGGGAGCCGAGGCTCACGATGTCCATCCTCATGGAGATCGACGGCGCCGGACGAGTCGTCCGGGAGGAGTTCCATCCCTCGGTCGTCCGGACGGTCGAACGCATGACCTACACGTCCGTCTTCAAGATCTTCGAAGGGGACCGGGCCGAACGCGCGAAGTACGCCCACGTCGTCCCCGCCCTGCTCCTCATGAGGGACCTGGCGCGTCTCCTCCGGGCAAAGCGGGCCGAGGCCGGGAGCCTCGATTTCGATCTCCTCGAGCCCGAACTCGTCTACAAAGAAGGCAGCCTCCAGTCCATTGTTCCCACCGAGCGGAACGAGGCCCACCAGCTCATCGAGGAATTCATGGTGGCGGCCAACGTGGCCGTCGCGTCTCACCTCGGCCGGGCGGATGTCCCGGCCATGTTCCGGATCCATCCGGCGCCCGCCGAGGCCGACCTGGAAAAGCTCAGGGAACTGCTCGGGCACTTCGGGCTCGTCCTGCCGAAGGCCGACCGGATCGGATCGAAGGACCTCCAGGGGGTCCTCGAGAGGATGAAAGGACAGCCGGGGGAAAAGTTCGTCAACGTCCAGGTCCTCCGCTCGCTGAAACTGGCCGTCTACTCGGACGAGGACCTCGGCCATTACGGCCTCGCCAAGACCGATTACACTCACTTCACCTCGCCCATCCGGCGTTACCCGGACCTTATCGTCCACCGCGTCCTGAAGCGTCTCCTGGCGGGCGGGCGGGCGGAGAAGGCTCCCATGGCCGAGTGGGCCCTCCATTGCTCCCAGATGGAACGGAAGGCCAACGAGGCCGAGAAGGACCTCCTCATGTGGAGGATCTTCCGCTTCCTCAAGACCAGGATGGGCGAAGAGTTCGAGGGCATCATCACCGACGTCATCAAGGCCGGGCTCCTCGTCGAGCTGGACGACACCTTCGCGGACGGGCTCCTGCCGTTCCAGTCGCTGGACGGCGATTATTATTATCGCCGGAACGCCAAGACCTTGCGCGGCCGCAGGAAGGGGCGGACCTTCGACCTGGGCGACCGGGTCCGCGTCATCCTCGTCGCCTGCGACCCGGCCCTGCAGCGCATGGAGTTCACGTTGAGTCCGGAGGCGGGGGGAAAGCCGTGAACATGAGGCAGTGTTTCGACGCGCGGCTGGACTTCCCGGTCAAGAAGGCCGGGGCGTTCCTCAAGGCCCTGATCGTCGTCCGCAAGAAGAGCTACGCGGCCGAGGTCCATGAGTATCCGCGGGGAGAAACGGCCGGAGAGGGCGGCTGGTTCGCCCGTGTCTCTGCCGGACTGCCGTTCTTCCTGAAGTGGAAGGATGATTTCGAGGTCCAGACCGAAGGACACCTCCCGCTCGGCCGGGGTGTGGTCCTCCACCCCGAATCCGAGGACCCGAAGAAGCTGAAGTCGAGAAAAAAGCTCCCGATGCTCGAGCGCCTGTCCGGGGACGAGAAGGACATGCTCCTCGCCCTGGCGGAAGAGAAGGGCTTCGAAGGGCTGAGGGAGAAGGACGTTCTTGCGTTAAGCGGCGTCGAGCCGGAGAGGCTCGAGGCGGCGGCCCGGAAGCTTGAAGAGGAGGGGGAGGCGCGCATCCTGGTCTTTTCGCCCCTTTTTATCCTGTCCCAGGAGAGCTTCGAGTTCCTGTGCCGGAGGATCGTGGAGTTTCTGGCGCAGTTCCATGAAAAGCACTCGGACGCGAGGGGGGTCGCGGTCGATAAGATCGCCAAGCGCTTCGAGCTTTCGGACACCGTCCTCCAGCTCGCCCTGAAGCACCTCCTCAAGGCCGGCGAGGTCCAGGTCCTGGACGGCATCGTCGCCCTGGCGAGCTTCAAGGTGCCTCTCTCGCCCCAGGAAAAGGACATCCTCATTGAGATGGAGAAGATGTGCTTCGACGGGAAGTTCTCCACGGTGACCCAGGACGACGTCCGGCGGAAGTTCCAGATCTCGACGACGCGACTGCTGACCCTGCTTTCGCTCCTCGCCGAACGGAAGAAGATCGTCCAGAGCAAGGAGGGCTTCTACATCCATTCGCGCTGGCTGGACGAGATCGTCAAGAAGCTCCGCGAGTCGCAGAAGAGGGAATTGTCTGTAGCGGATTTCAAGACGATGACCGGCCTGTCGCGCAAGTTCGCCATCCCGCTCCTCGAACTATTGGACGAAATGGGCGTCACCAAGCGCCGCGGCCCCGGCCGCGAAATTCTTTAATCTTCCGGCTTCTTCTTGTCCTCTTTTTCTTTCTTCTGCGGGGGCTGGGTCAGGGCGGACTTGAGCTTCTCGGCGAAGAACCCGAATTTCGGCTCTTCCTTGGCAGCTTCCTTGGGCTCTTCCTTCTTTTCTTTCTTTTCCTTCTTGTCCTTGGTCTTGGCCCCGCGCAGGCGCTGTTCTTCGAGTTCCTCTTCTTTCTGCTTGATCGCCGTAAGCGCCTCCATCTCGGACTCTTCGTCCGCGATTTTCTCTTCGATGACCCGGCGCTCGCTTTTCTTGGGCCGCGGCCCCTTCTCGCCCTCGAGCTTGGGTTGTTTCTTCTTGTGCAGTTTTTCCTTCTTGGTCACCGCCCCGGCGGCCGCCTTGGCCTTTTCCTTCTCCGCGGCCCCGACGGCGGCCTGGGCCGCGGCGGGACCCGCCAGCTCGGCGGCGGGCTCTTCGGGCGCCTCCCTCGGCGGGGCCTTCGGCCTGGGGGCCCGAGGTGTCAGGTCGATGATCTCGGGCGGGCCGCCGGGGAAAGGCTCCTCTTCTTCCTCTTCCTCGAAGCCGATCGTCCCGGGCGGCACGTAGCGCTCGGCCCGGCCTTCGGCCGCAAGCGTCTCTCCTTCCTCGGCGGGCGCCTCGAGGGAGACCTCCTCCGGGACGACGTCCAGTTCCGTATAAGGCTCCTGGTAGAAAAAGATTCCCTTCTTTTTCTCGGACTTGATGAACTCCGGCGTGTTGAGCAGGGTGAGTTCCACGTCCTCTTGGGTCGTCTGCTTGAGGAGATCCACGAGATGGTAGGCCCTCAGGAAGTGCAGGGCGTGGCCCGGCGCGAGGACGGGATCCTTGAAGATGAGGAACAGCAGGTCCTTGAGGTCGAGCTCGCCTCGCTGCTCATAGAGGGGCAGGAGGGCGGCCAGGGTCTCGCGGTCGATAAAAATGATCTTGTTGGGTTCGGCGAACGTAAAGGCCTCTTCGCCGGCGCCGCCGAACCTGTCCTCTTTCGGGTCGTAGGCGACCTTAGGGGCCGCCAGCTTCTTCTTGGATTTTTTGACCCAAAAATGGAATTGGCCGGGCCCCTGCTTCTCCATCGTCAGGCTGGCCCCCTGGGGGATGTTGTTCTTGACATAGAAGTCCTGGAGTCCGAGGAAGTAGCTGGAGTTGGGGTAATAGAAGAGCGTGTACGTCTTCCCCTCCTCCGGCTCGGTGAAGGCGTATTCGCGGGCGTGGGAAAGCCCCTTGTTGAGGCTCCTCGGCACCTTGATCCCGCCCGAATGGATCTCGCGCCAGGTCAGGTAGACCTTGATCGGGAAGTCCTGGACGGTGCTCATCTCCGGCTTCTCGAGTTCCTCGAACTCGGGGAGCTTGGCCAAGGGGGCCGCGAGGGGAAGGCCCTCGGGCAGGGCGTTGAGGATCTGTTTGAGGTGCCACTTGCCCCAGCCGGCGAGGGACAGCAGGAGGAATTCCTTCTTGTACTTCTTCTCGAGGACGTGATCGAGGCTCAGGCAGTTGATCTCGAAGAGGTCGTTCGACGCCTCCAGGCCAAGGTGTTTCTTGACGAGCTCCTCGGTGGACGTGGACTCCCGTGTCCGCTCAAATTCGGCCTCCATCTCCATGATCTTGGCCTCCGGAATGTCGACCCGCCCGGCCGTGAGCTGCCAGTTGTCGTTCCAGCTGAAGAGCGCCGGGGACTTGACGAGAGCGCTTCGGAGGTTCTTCTCCAGGGTCTTGAGGTCCCTCTCCGTCATGGGGAGCTCGGTCAGCCTGGGGTCGCTCCCCTTTTCCATGACCTCGGGCACGAGGCCCCTGGCCTCCGTATTGGAAGGGAGGAGGACCTGGGTCCGGGTCTTTTTCATGTAATCGATGTATTTCCGGAAGACCCCGCCCCCGGCGTAATCCACCTCGAGCATCTCGCAGTTGAAGGCCCGGTAAAAGGCCTTGCCGACGACCTTAAGGATGACGGCCCCCCGGAAATGCTCGACGTTCTTGCTGCCGATGGTCAGGGTCTCATCGTAATCCTTGAGGATGACATCGCCGATCTCGTAGCGGGCATAGGGATCGTATCGCTTAACGTCCTGGGTCCGCTGGCCGGCCGTCTTCCGGAAGGCGAGTTTCTCCGCCAGGGCGTGTAGACGGAGGGGCCGGGAGGTTTGGGTCAGATCCTTCTCGATGAGCGCAACGTCCTCCGGTGCGATGGTCGTCGTCTGGGCGTTTTCTGAATTATTCATGTTTATCTTTTTCTTTTTTTCGCATCAGCAGAAGCATGATGACCTTCTGGACGTGGAGCCGGTTCTCCGCCTCGTCATAAACGACGGAGTTCGGGGAATCGATAACCTCGTCGGTGACCTCGTCGCCGCGGTGGGCCGGCAGGCAGTGCATGAAGAGGGCGTCGGGTTTGGCGTGGGACATGAGTTTGGCGTTGACCTGGTAGGGCGCGAAGACCCCGGCCCTTTTCTCCTTCTCGGCTTCCTGCCCCATGGAGGCCCAGACGTCCGTGTAGACGACGTCGGCCCCGCTCGCGGCCTCGGCCGGGTCGGCGGTGAGCTTCAGGCTGAAGCCCGTGGCCTTGCCGTCCTCCAGGGCCTGCCGGACGATATCCGGGTTGGGTTCGTAGCCGGCCGGAGTCGCTACGGCCATCTTTGTTCCGGACTTGGCGGCCGCGAACATCAGGCTGTGGCAGACATTGTTGCCGTCGCCGACGTAGGTGAACGTCAGCCCGAACGTCAGCTTGGTGCGGCCGCCCTTCTTCTCCCGGAACGTGTAAAAATCGGCCATGGCCTGGCAGGGGTGGAGGAGGTCCGTCAAGGCGTTGATCACGGGGATGCGGGTGCTTGCGGCCAGGTCCAGGATGATCTGGTGGGCGAAGGTCCGGAGCATAATGCCGTCGACCCAGCGCTCGAGGTTCTTGCCGACGTCGAAGATCCCTTCGCGCGATCCGAGCTGGATGTCGGACGGGGCCAGGTAGATCGCCTCGCCGCCGAGCTGGAGCATCCCGACCTCGAAGGTCAATCGCGTCCGGAGCGAGGGCTTCTGGAAGATCATGGCCAGGATCCGGTTCTTGAGCGATTTACGGAAGCGGTGCGGGTGTTTCTTCATGTTATCGGTCATGTTGAGGATCTGGTGGAACTCATCCGGGGTCAAGTCATGGATGCTGATAAAATCTTTTTGCATCATGTCCTCCTAGCTTGTCGCGATGATCCTTGTCCCCGAGCGGTTGATGAGGGCGGCTTTGAGGTGACTGGCCGTCGTGATGAGGACCTCTTCCCCTCCTGCTTCGATATACTCGATCGCCGCCCGGATCTTGGGTCCCATGGACCCGGGCGGGAACTGCCCGTCCTCGAGGTGTTTCCGGGCTTCGTCCACGGTCAGAACGGGCGCCTCCCTCTGGCCGGGCTTGCCGTAGTCGATGTAGACCCGCTCGATGGCCGTGAGGATGACGAACAGGTCCACCTTGACCTCGCGGGCGAGCAGGCTCGCCGCGTAGTCCTTGTCGATGACCGCCTCGACGCCCCGGAACAGCCCGTTGCCGTCGATGATGACCGGGATGCCGCCGCCGCCGGCCGCGATGACGATCCGGCCGGCCTGGACCAAGTCCCGGATGATTCCCTTGGGGACGACGTCGATGGGCTTCGGCGAGGGGACGACCTTGCGCCATCCCCGGCCGGCGTCCTCGACCATGGTCCATTTCTTCTCGACTTGGAGCTCGATGGCCCGCTCCTTGGTGTAGAACGGGCCCACGGGCTTGGTCGGCTTCTGGAAGGCCGGGTCATCCTTGTCGACGATGACCTGGCTCACGATCGAGGCCACTTCCTTGTCCAGGGAATTCCGCCGCAGCTCGTTGATGAGAGCCTTCTCGAGCATGTAGCCAATGCTGCCCTCGGTCATGGCGTCGCCGACGTCGAGCGTGTAGGGCGGGACCTTGCCGGCGGCCGCCTCCATCTGGATGAGCAGGTTGCCGATCTGCGGGCCGTTCCCGTGGACGAGGATCAGCTCATAGCCTTTTTTCACGACGTGGACCATGAGCTCGGCCGCCTTTTGGGCGTTCTTCTGCTGGTCCTCCTGCTGGCCGTGCTCGTTGTCCGGCAGGAGGGCGTTGCCCCCGAAGGCGATCAGGGCGGTCTTATGCTTCATCAAAAACCCTTCAGGACGTCCTTGAGCTTGGGCGATCCGATCTCCTCGAGCTCGTATCCGACGCGCAGGATGGGCTGGCGGGTCGAGAGGATGCGGGTGATGTCAATGGGCGTCCCGCTGACGATGAGGTCGCAGTCGATCTTGGCGATCGTCCGGGCGAGTTCCTTCGTCTGCTTCTCGCCGTAACCCATGGCCGGCAGGACCTTGTCCAGGTGGTTGTACTTCTCAAACGTCCGCTTGATGCTGCCGACGGCGTAGGGCCGAGGATCGATGATCTTGGCCGCGCCGTACTTCCGGGCGGCCACGATGCCGGCGCCGTACGTCATCCCGCCGTGGGTCAGGGTCGGGCCGTCCTCGATGACCAGGACGCGCTTGCCGCGGATCCGTGCGCCATTCTCGACGATGATCTTGGAGTTGGCGCGGATGATCGCCGCCCTCGGGTTGAACGTCTTGATGTTGGCGACGACCAGGTCGACGCCCTCCTTCTTGGCGGTGTCCATCTTGTTGATGACGATGACGTCGGCCCGGCGGAAGTTCGTCTCGCCCGGGTGGTAGAGGAGCTCGTGCCCGGCCCGGTGCGGGTCGGCCACGACGATCTCGAGGTCGGACTTGTAGAAGGGGAAGTCGTTGTTGCCTCCGTCCCAGAGGATGACGTCGGCTTCCTTCTCGGCCCGTTTTAGGATGGCGCCGTAATCGACACCCGAGTAGATGATGATGCCGTTGTCGATGTGGGGTTCGTACTCCTCCCGTTCCTCGATCGTGCACTCGTGCTTGTCGAGGTCGGAGTACTTGGCGAAGCGCTGGACCTTCTGCTTGGCCAGGTCGCCGTAAGGCATGGGGTGGCGGATAGCCGCGACCCTGAGACCCTTGGCCTTAAGGAGAAGGGCGACCTTGCGGCTCGTCTGGCTCTTGCCGGAGCCCGTCCGGACGGCGCAGACGGAGATGACCGGCTTTCGGCTCTTGATCATCGTCGAGTTCGGGCCGAGAAGGACGAAGTTGGCCCCGGCGGCCATGGCCTGGGAGGCCTTGTGCATGACGTATTCGTGGGGAACGTCGCTGTAGGCGAAGTGGACCTCGTCGATCTTGTGCTTGGCGATTAGGGCGTTCATATCGGACTCGGCGTAGATCGGGATCCCCTTGGGGTAAAGCTTCCCCGCCAGGACCGCCGGGTACTTCCGACCCTCGATGTCGGGGATCTGTGTCGCCGTGAAGGCGACGACCTTGTACTCCGGGTTGTCCCTGAAATACGTATTGAAGTTGTGGAAGTCGCGCCCGGCGGCTCCCAGGATCAGGACCTTTTTCATGCTCATGGCTCCTATCAAAAATGAAAAAAATTCTCCACCATAAAATCTCGCGGACTCAATTGTCAAGAAATAGGCATAAAGTATAACAAAAATCAACGAGCTAAACAAGTTTCGATAACATGGGGTTATATGAGTTGACACGCAGCCCCGGAAATCGGCACATGAAGAGCCGGAGGAGGCAAAAAACCCTCTCGCACCGGCTAAAAGACGATAGACTTTCCCTTCCGGTGAAAATGAGATGATCAATAATAGTCCGCGTTCTCCTCGATCGCCGTGAGCGCAACCTGCTCGAAGACGTGGCACGGCGGAGGCTTCGCCGCCGCAAACGCCAGCTTCAGGTGATCGATGATCCGGTCCACGGCCCCGAACTCCGTGATGAAAGCGATGATCTTCATCGTCCCCCCACACTTGGGGCAGACCATCGGGTCAACCTCATGAACTCCAGATATTCCATCGTCTCCTGCTCCGTGCCGTCCTGGCTGGACCGGCAGCCGACCTTGCCCTCGGGCTCCAGAAACGACAGCCGCTCCAGCGAAAGCACCGGCCGAATCATGTATTTGCCCACCCGCTCGGCCTCCGGCTTCGTTTTGGCCCTCACCAGGCTGTGGACATTGAAGCCGGTGTGCCGCCAGGAGAGAATGCGTTCGGCCCATTCCGGGCTGAGAAGTTCCCGGCCGACGAGAAACGACAGGACCTCCCGGGCGAAGACCTCGGCCAGCCGCGAGTCGTCAATCCGCGGGATCTTATGGAAGACGCCCGCCCCGCCCTCGGTCACCAGGAAATGGAGGTGGGAGTGAAGATTGATCCGGTCCCCGAAGGTCTGGATGCCCGCGATGACGCCGGGCGTAAGCGCGCTCCCGGTCACAACCTCGAAATATCGGGTCAGGGCCCGGAGGGCGCAGCGACAAAGATCGCCCAGAAGCCGGCGCTTGTACTTGAAGAAGACCCGCAGCATCTTGGGGATGGTGAAGACCACCTGACAATGCGGTACGTACAGGAGAAGCGTCTCCCGCATCTACTCTCCCCACTCCTCTAGCCTCTTGGCGTGACCAGTCTCTTCTGTCTCGGCTTTTTTCTGAACGGCCAACTATCTTAATGCCTCAATCGTAGTTTTTCAATATATCTTTTGAGGAAATTGCGGATACAATACCTATTGACCTCATTTCCTTGGTTCCCGTCCCGGTCCTTGAATCACTGGCGTTCGGCCCCTCTCCGAGCCTGAAACTCTCTCCCGATCCAAATAGCCGCTAAAAATGCTAGGCGCGTCGAGGAACGGATGGACGTTCAAAAGAAGCGGCTCCGCCGAAGCGTTTCTTTAGGAATCGGAAGGTCCAGCGCGGGCTCATGCAGAAGGACAGCGCTACCGTGGAGCAATTCGCTGCGGCCAGAAGGAACCGCGGAACGGAAAGGACGCTCACCCGAACTGGCAGGTCCGGGACCTCTCGGGCGAAGAGGGCAAACGCCAGGACGCGACGAGTCCCGTCCGGAACTTGCCCACAGAGAGTCTCGGCCCTCAAGAACCAGGGGGTACGCTTTTTTTGGGGAAGACTGAGGACGATCACGGGCGGCATCCGATCATTCCCGTTCCGGAGGTTCTCGAGGACCGAGAGGGTAGGTGCCAGCCAAGTTTTAAGATTGGCTGGAAGATCGTCGACCAGCTTTTCCAAATCCCCATTTGGAAGGATTTGCCCTCCGCGCCTCGGGAAGAGGATTTCCACAATCTTCCCGGCCGTGGTTTTGCCAGTGGCCCTAAAGAGCGCAAAGGCAGGGTTGAGCGGGAACCCGATAAATACATGGACAGCGCTTTCCGCAAACACACGGGCGGCGACTGCGCCTTCCTTAGCAGGGCCACCGAACACGGACGTCGCTACACGGAGAGCAAACGTTGCCCCCCGGGTGCAGACGCTCCTGGATGTTTGCGCTTTTCCTCTTGCTTAAAGTCCAAAAGAATTCGCTTTTTCGATATTTCGGAGAAGGAGGGATTAAAAAACACCCCGTCATTTCCTTTTAATAAATTCCCTAAGCGCTGAGGCGCGGAGCGCGTAAAGGGATTTCCGCTCGTTCAGATACGCCGACCAGCAGTCTCCGCACTTGTGATATCGTGCGTGCCGCAGAGTCTCGTCGACTCCGTCCCGGAGAACATTCTTCGGCGAGAAGTCCCCGCCGTGGGGAATGCAGGGAATGACATCTCCGTCGGGATCGATGTGGAAGTAGTAACGGCCCGCCATGCACTTAGAGTATCCCGAACTCTGGATTGTATTTTTATTTAGGTCGGGCCATTCCAGGGCTTTCCGATAAGCCTGGGACGAGAACATCAATCCGCGTCCCTGCTTTTTCCAGGACGAAAGTTGTCGGTGAACATTCCGGATTTGTTCGGGGGTTAGTGCGATCGAGCGTGCGCCTTCATCATAATACTCCGTCCCGAACTTAATAGGCTGGGCGTTCATCCTCATCCTCCTGCCCTCGCAAAAAACAAGCAGCGAATCCAGATCTTCCAGGTTTTTTTGGGTCAACGCCATGTTCACGTAAGTCCGAATTCCTCGGGAGAGGGCCAGATCAATGGCCTTCCTGGCTCCGGCGAATGCTCCCTTGCCCCGGAGTCCATCATTGACTTCAGGTCGTATCGAATCCAGGCTGATGACCAGCTCGTCCAACCCCTCCAACAGCTCAGGCTGAGCGGCTATGGAAATTCCGTTGGAAACAACGGCCGTAATCAATCCCGCGGCCTTTGCTGTCCGGCAAAGAACTGGAAAATCAGGTTTCAGGGTGGGTTCTCCTCCTTGGAACTTGATGCGGATGGTTCCCAATGCACGCAGCCTGCAAATGACAGCCCTCCATTGTTCCGTCGTCATCAGCGATGTCTTCACATCGGGACAGCGACAGTACACGCATTTCTGGTCGCAGGAGTTCCATATCTGCGCGGAGACTTCATAGGGATGAAGCTCGCGGAAATAATGGCTGAGGAATCGGACTCCGATGCCGAAGGATGGGCATCGGCTCATGTCCTGCCTCCAATCGGCCCCTGCTCCGGGAGGGACTTTTTCAGCAAAACGAGCGAGGCCAAAAAAAGGATGGCGAACCGGCCAGTCGCCCAGAAAAGTCTCGGCCAGGGAGTGCGGTCCTGCGACCTGCGGGAAAGCACCGCCGAGAGAAGAAGGAGCGGCACGCCGAAAGCAAGGGAAATGAGGCACGGCACCAGCCAGTATCGAGTGGTCAAGAGCAGAGCTCCCGAGAGGAAAGCCACCAGGCTCAGCCAGGGAGTTCCCTGGAGTTGCCAGAGCCGAACCGAGCGGGCAAACCTCCATCGCCATTCTTTCACTGCCGCTGTCCCGTTCTGGAATTCCGCCAGATAACAGGATCCCCTTCGCCGCCGATAGTATAGAAATTCTGCTGCGTTCCGGGGTACGCGGAGCTCCGTGGCCAGGGCCCTCCGGCTCAATTTCACGCCGAATCCGAGCCGACAAGCCGAAAGCCCAAGATGTGTATCTTCGGCTCTGGCATCGGGGGCCAGGGACGAAAGGACTTTGCGCCTAACCGCATAGCAGACGCCGGACAGACCGGCGCACGATAAGGCTTCGCCCTCGAGCCACCAGAAATGGTTCAGAAATCGCCAATGGATCTTTTCCTCCTGAAGTCTGGTTTCGGGCTTCACTGTGGTCCCGACAAGCCCGGTCTTGGCGTCAATGGAAAGGGCGTGAACGAGTTCTCCAATACAGGCAGGGTCAAGGGAAGAGTCCGCGTCGGTCAAGATGATAATTTCTTCCGAAATGAAAGATAGAACCCGACGAACCTGTTCAGCTTTCGTCCTTGCGTCCGGGAGAGAGATGAGCTCAATCTTGTCGCCCCGGGAGATCGCCTCCTTCACGATATCAACGGTCCGGTCTCGGGAACCTCCATCAACGATCAGCCACCGGATCCTGTCGGGGGGATAGAGGCAGCGCCCAAGGTCTGACAATTTCCGTGCAATGGCGCTTTCTTCATTCAGTACAGGAACAACGGCGGCAACGGCAGGGAGGTCTGGATCGGAGCGAGGGTGCCGGCGTTTCAATACGATGAGCAGTTCAAGAACCAGCAGGTAACCCAAGGTTGATGCCCAAAGAAGGACGGCGCTGGCGATGCAGAAGACAAAGGCGATCTGTGAGGCAATAGTCATTCTTGATCCCTGTGGCCATCACCCGACACCCAAGGATTCAATGGATAGGTAACATGATGATGTGATGCACCTCCTCGGGGAGTTTGATAGACTCTCCGTGGAAAATCTTTTTTCAGGAGGTGCACAGATGAATTATGTCGGAATTGACCATCATCGTCAATAATCCGCATTGACTCACGTAAAATGTTACCCAAATCCCATAAAGGATAGGGTGACATGCATAGGATGGACATGCGATCTCGAGAACAGTATCTGAAAGCTCTCCAAGGACGGTATCTCCGGGCCCGGCCCCCTTCACCTGGCGGGGGATCGACTCGGACAACGACAACGCCTTCATCAACGATCAGCTCTACCGGTACACGGAGACGGAAGGACTGGACTTCACCCGGTCCCGGCCCTATCGAAAGAATGACAACGCCTATATCGAGCAGAAGAACTTCACCCATGTCCGCCGGCCGCCGGGGTACCTGAGATATGACACTTCCGCAGAGCTTGACCTGATAAACGATCTGTACAGAAACGAGCTGCGGCTCTACAAGAACTTTTTCCAGCCGGTGATGAGACTGGAGCGCAAGGAGCGAGTCGATGGTAAAAAGATCGATCCTTCTTCGGTATCATTTTGGGTGATTCAATGACTAACGCTTCGGTAACATGGTTATATGAGTTGACATGGCTTGACAGGCGAAGAGAAAGAGCCCTTATTGTCGTCTTAGGCTGTGGTCTCAGGCTTCAGCCTGAGTCTTTTTCCTGCACCGCCTGGCGGTCATGGGCCCAGCGCAGCCGAAAGGATGCAGCCACATTTCACCGGCCGCTTTTCGGCGACCGCGAAGGTCCTTTTTTCGGGTTCCGGTCTTGACCGGGCGGCGTCCGGTCCCGCTTGAGGACGGGAGGCAGGGGTTTGCGGACCTGCTGCCAGCCCGGCTTATAACGATTGGAGATGTTCTTGGCCATTTCTTTCCATCATGTTCCTCGGCGACAGGTTCAAACCGCGATGATATCGACTTCAATATTCGGGGAGGCCCCCATGATACGCGTCCCCGTTTTTTTTGTTCCCGTCCTTAGAAGGGCTGCCGTGCTCCTGCCGTGGAGCCAGCCTCCGGCCTCGCCCGGGTTGACGACCACAACGCCCCCCTCCATCCTGACCGCGGCCTTGTGTGTGTGCCCGAAGACCAGGACGTCATATGATTGATCGGGAAAAAGCGCCCGCGGAACGCATCCCCGTCTCCTCCGTCCTGTCGAAGGCACGCCTTTCCCTCCGGTCTCCCGTCTTCTCTTGAGGTAACCCTCGACGGGGGCATCCAGGTGGGAAACCAGGAACCTTAGCCCGTCATGCTCGAAAACGAAGGGCGCCTCGGCGACCTCGCCCATCTCTTGGAAGGCTTTGACAAGGCCCGGCTTCTCTCCGTCGCAATTCCCGAAAACGCCTTTTACCGGGCAGGCCAGGTCCCGGAGCTCCCTTGCCGCGAAAGGGGCGACGAAGTCGCCGGCGTGGATGACCAGGCTGCATTTCGCGTCATTGAAAAGCCGGACCGCGCGCCGGAGAGCGATCAGGTTGTCATGGGAGTCCGCAAGGATGCCGATCACGAAGGTATTATAGAAGAGCTGGACAAGCTAGACAAGCTACACAGGCTGGACAAGTCAAATAGAAAAGCGAGAAGAGCGAGACACGACACTAGCCCATTTTCTCAGTTGTCCAGCCTGTCCAGCTCTTTCTTTCTCCCAAAATTGCCGATAGGATTCTTTCTTCTCAAGCGATGACGCCGACTTCTGATGATATCCGGAATTCCAGGGATACGATACCAATTCCAGAGAATTGGTTCATATCCCGGAATTCCGACTCACGTCCTATCGGCAATTTTAGGTTTCTTCTTTATATTGACAGTTCGCATCGATTTCTTTAATATATAAAGGCTTTAAAAAGCTGAGGATAGGCGCGTGGCTCAGTGGTAGAGCGCTTCCTTGACACGGAAGAGGCCGTGGGTTCAATTCCCTCCGCGCCTACCATGTGTATTCGGGTGCCAGCGTTCATGAGCGCGTCCGGTGACGCCTTTGAAGGGCCTGCCCCTGTTGAATTAATACTTGGATGAGCGAACGGATCAAGATCAAAGTCGAGGACTCTGTATTTTCCGCGGAGAAAGGCACTCCTCTGGTTAAGGCCCTTTCCGGACGGACCCCGGGCCGGAAGCCCATGCTGGCCAAGTCCGGAGGCCGGCTCCTGGACCTGAGCTTCCCCGTCGAGGCCGACATGGAGGTCAGCCTCGTCTACCCGGACTCGCCCGAGGCCCTCGACGTCCTCCGGCACAGCGCTTCGCACCTCTTGGCGCACGCCGTCTTGGACCTCTATCCGGAAACCAAGACCGGGATCGGCCCGGCGGTCGAGAACGGCTACTACTACGACTTCCTGCGCGAAACTCCTTTTACCCCCGAGGACCTGGAAGCCATCGAAAAGAGAATGAAGGAGATCGCGTCCGAGAACATCCCCGTCAGGCGGCGCGTCCTGGACAGGGAAGACGCGGTCCGCCTCTTCCGGGAGAAGGGCCAGGACCTCAAGGTCGAACTCATCCGGGAGAAGGGCGACTCCAGAGTGACCGTCTACGAGCAGGGAAGTTTCGCCGACTTCTGCCTCGGCCCGCACGTCCCTTTCACCGGCTTCCTCAAGCACGTGAAGCTCTTATCGGTGTCCGGGGCCTACTGGAAGGGCGATGAGAAGGGAAGACAGCTCCAGCGCATTTACGGCGCGGTCTTCGCGACCAAAAAGGAGCTCGACGATCACCTCGCTTTCCTCGAAGAGGCCAAGAAGCGCGACCACCGCAAGCTCGGGATCGAGCTCGACCTCTACAGCACCTCGGAGGAGCTGGGCGGAGGCCTTATCCTCTGGCACCCCAAGGGCGCCCGGGTACGGGCCGTGATCGAGAAGTACTGGCACGAGCGGCACTGGGAGGGAGGCTACGACGTCCTCTACACCCCCCACATCGGCCGCGAGGTCCTCTGGCAGACCTCGGGCCACCTCGGCTTCTACAAGGACAGCATGTATTCCCCGATGGACATCGACGGGCAGAATTATTATCTCAAGCCGATGAACTGCCCGTTCCACATCCAGATCTATAAATCCAGGCTCCGCTCCTACCGCGACCTGCCCCTCCGCTGGGCCGAGCTGGGGACCGTTTACCGCTATGAACGAAGCGGCACCCTCCACGGCCTGCTCCGGGTGCGCGGCTTCACCCAGGACGACGCCCACATCATCTGCACCCCGGACCAGATCGAGGCCGAGATCCTCCGGGTCCTTGACTTCTCGATCAGTATTTTGGCCGCCTTCGGCTTCACCGACAACAAGATCGAGCTGTCCGTCCGCGACCCCGGGAACCCGGCCAAATACTGCGGAACCGACGACCTGTGGTGCCGGGCCGAGGCCTCCCTCGTCAAGGCCCTCGAGGCCCGTGGCTTGGCCTACGAGAGGATGGAGGGCGAGGCGGTCTTCTACGGCCCTAAGATCGACATCAAGATCAAGGACGCCCTCGGCCGCCTCTGGCAGTGCACGACCATCCAATTCGACTTCAACATGTCCGAGCGGTTCGGCATGACCTTCATCGCCGAGGACGGCAAGGAACACCGGCCCTTCATGGTCCACCGGGCGCTCCTCGGCTCCCTGGAACGTTTCTTCGGCATCCTCGTCGAGCACTATAAGGGGAACTTCCCGGTCTGGCTGGCGCCGGTCCAGGTCATCATCCTGCCCATCGCCGACCGGCACGACGCCTACGCCCTGGAGCTCGACGCTAAGCTCCGGGCAGCCGGCCTCCGGACCCAGGTCGACCTGAGCCGGGAGAAGGTCAACCGCAAGATCCGGGAGGCCGAGCTCCAGAAGGTCCCTCTCATCCTGATCGTCGGCGACAGGGAGGCGGCGAACGGCACGGCCTCGCTCCGCGTCCATTCGGCCGGAGACAAAGGCGAAGTCCAAGTGGCCGGGTTCCTCGAGAAGGTCGGGGAGCTCGTCAAGAATAAGTCTTTAGTCGTGAATTTGTAGAGGAGGACGAACATTTTAAGACGACAGCCTTTCCGTCCGGCGAATGTGAAAGCGAAGTTGCACAGGATCAACGAAATGATAGAGGCCAAGGAGATCCGGGTCATCGATGACGAGAAGAAACAGCTCGGCGTGCTGTCCCTGATACAGGCCCTGGCGATCTCTCGGGAAAAAGGCCTGGACCTGGTCGAGATCGCGCCCCAGGCCGCGCCGCCCGTGTGCCGGATCATGGACTACGGCAAGTTCTTATACGAACTGCACAAGAAGGAACACGAAGCCAAGAAGCACCAGAAGCAGATCCAGGTCAAGGAGATCAAGTTCCGCCCCAAGATCTCAACGCACGACTACGACTTCAAGATGCGCCACATCTTCCGGTTCCTGGAGGAGGGCAACAAGGTCAAGGTCACGGTCATGCTCCGGGGCCGGGAAAAGCAGAAGCCCGAGCTCGGGATCAAGATCCTGGACAAGGTCCTGGAGCAGGCGGCGGGCCTCGGCGCTCAGGACGGAGACATCCGGAAACAGGGCTGGTCGGTTTCGGCCCTGCTCATTCCGTCGAAAACAGGAGGAAAAGATGCCAAAGCTAAAAACACACAAGGGAGCCCAAAAGAGGTTCAAGGTGACGGCGAACAAAAAATTCCTGCACAGTAAGGCGAACAAGAGCCACATCCTCACGAAGAAATCGTCCAAGAGGCTCCGCCACCTGGGCAAGAAAGAGGCCGCCAGCCCGGCCGACCGGAAGATGCTCAAGAAGATGCTTCCGTACGAGGCCTGAAAGCCCCGCGCCGCTTTTGCGGCCGAATCAAGGAGTTAATAAATGCCGAGAGTCAAAAGAGGAACCAAGAGGAAAGATAGAAGGGTCAAGATCCTGAAGCTGGCCAAAGGGTATTGGGGCGCCAAGGGCCGCAATCACCGGACGGCCAAAGAAGCCGTGGAGAAATCCCTCCAATACGCCTACCGCGACCGGCGGGCTAAAAAGAGGGAATTCCGGACGCTCTGGATCATCCGGGTCAAGGCGGCCGCCATGGCCAACGGCATCACCTACAGCCGCTTCATCCAAGGCCTGAAGAAGCTCAACATCGAGCTCGACCGGAAGGTCCTGGCCGAGCTGGCCGTCCTGGCGCCCGGGACCTTCGCCGTCATCGCCGAGAAAGCGAAGGCGGCCGTGGCCTGATTTGGCGACATGACGAACCTCAAGGGCAAGATCGAGGAATACAAGAAAAAGTTCGCGGAGGAGTCCGCCCGGGTCCGGGACGAAAAGGGCCTGGCCGAACTCCGGAACGAATTTCTGAGCCGGAAGAAGGGCTGCCTGACGTCTCTTTTCGAGGGCATGAAGGGCCTCTCCGCCGCGGAGAAGCCCGGAGCCGGATTGCTCATCAACGCGTTCAAGGACCACGTCCAGGAAAAGCTCGCCCTTCTCGAAGCGGGGCTCTCCGGGAGTGCCCGGGCGGTCCGGTCCGTCGATCTGACCCTCCCCGGGAGGAGCCTCTATTGGGGGGCGCCCCATCCCGTCGTCCTCTTTCAACAGGAGATCGAGAACATCTTCCTCGGGCTGGGCTTTGCCATCGAGGACGGGCCCGAGATCGAGACGGACCACTACAACTTCGAGGCCCTCAATTTTCCGCCCCACCATCCGGCCCGGGACAGCTGGGACACGCTCTACATCACGGACAACTTGCTCCTCAGGACGCACACCTCGCCCGTCCAGATCCGGGTCATGGAGAAGAAGAAGCCGCCGATCCGGATCATCATCCCCGGGCGCGTCTTCCGGAGGGAGGCCACCGACCCGACGCATCTGCCGATGTTCTATCAGGTCGAGGGTCTGGTCGTGGACAAAGGAGTCACCTTCGCCCACCTCAAGGGGACCCTTGAGTATTTCCTCCGGGCCATGTTCGGCGAGAAGCTCAAGGTCCGCTTCCGGCCGAGCTTCTTCCCATTCACCGAGCCCTCGGCCGAGGTGGACATCGAGTGCATCGTCTGCGGGCAGAAGGACAAGTCCTGCCGGGTTTGCGGCGGGACGGGCTGGAAAGAGATCCTGGGGGCCGGCATGGTCGATCCGCAGGTCTTCAAGAACGTTAATATCGACCCCGAAAAATACTCCGGCTGGGCGTTCGGCATGGGAATCGACAGGACGGCCATGCTGTCCTACCAGATCCCCGAGATGCGTTTCTTCTACGAGAACGACCTCCGGTTCTTAAGGCAGTTCAACCTCAAATGAAGATCAGTCTGGATTGGCTCAGGGATTACGTCAAGGCGGATCTCCCGACGCCGGAGCTCCTCGAACGGCTGACCATGATCGGCCTGGTGGCCGAGAACGCCGAAGAGAAGGGCGGGGACACGGTTTTCGAGGTGGAGACCTACGCCAACCGGCCCGACACGCTCGGCCATCTCGGCATCGCCCGCGAGGTCGCGGCGATGCTCGGCGAAAGGCCGGTGGAAAAGACCTGGCCGGTCGACGAGCTCCCGGTGACGGTCGCCGACCTCACCGATGTCCAGATCTACGATGAGGCGCTCTGTCCCAGGTACTGCGCCATGCTGGTCAAAGGCGTCGAGGTCGGCCCGTCACCCGACTGGCTCCGCCGGAGGATCGAAGCCATGGGCCTCCGGCCCATCAACAACGTCGTCGACGTCTCGAACTACGTCCTCTTCGCCACGGCCCAGCCCCTCCACGCCTTCGACTTTGCCAAGCTCCGCGGCGGCCGGATCATCGTCCGTAAAGCCCTGAAGGGCGAAACCCTGAAGACGCTCGAGGGCTCGACGATCGAACTCACCCCGGACATGCTGGTTATCGCCGACGAGGCCGGGCCCGTCGCCCTGGCCGGTGTCATGGGCGGCGAGGAGGCGGGCGTCACGGAAACGACCCAAGACGTCTTCATCGAGAGCGCCTGCTTCGATCCTGTCTCGGTCCGGCTGACCGCTAAAAAGACGGGGCTCTCCACGGACGCCTCCTATCGCTTCGAGCGGGGATCGGACATCGCCTTCCCGCCCCAGGCGGCCCTGATGGCGGCCTCACTGCTGTGCCGCTTCGGGGGAAAGGCGGCCAGGGGCATCCTGGACGTATACCCGAAGCCCCGGAAGCCCAAGTCCGTCGTCCTCCGCCACCGCCGCATCTCCGACCTGCTCGGCGTCGACGTCCCCGAGGACCGGGTCCTGCGCATCCTGGAGGACCTCGGTTTCAGGGTCGAGGAGAGCCGGAAGGGCGTCTGGCGAGCTGAAGTCCCGTCGTTCCGGGTGGACATTGAGCGCGAGGCCGACCTCGTCGAAGAGGTCGCACGCTTCTATGGCTACGACAAGATCCCCGGCGAAATGATCCCCCTTGCGTCCTTCGAGCCGCCCGTCAACAAGAAGCGGGAGAAGATCCAGAAACTGCGCCAGGTCCTCCTCCACCAGGGTTTGGACGAAGTCATCAACTTCAGCTTCTCGGACCCGGAAAAAGAATCCGGCGTCGCCAGCGGCCGGGAGCCCATCGCGATCCGGAACCCGATTTCATCCCGGTCGGCGAGCCTCCGGACGAGCCTCGTCATGGGCCTTCTCGAGAACGTTGCCTGGAACCTGAACCGGGGGCTCGAAGGGGTCCATATCTTCGAGTTCGGCAACATCTACTTCCGGAAGGACGAGGCCCATCTGGAGCAGCTCACGCTCGGACTGCTGTCGACGGGCCTTTTAGGCCGGCCCCACTGGCAGACCCGGGCCGGTGAGACCGACTTTTTCGTCCTCAAGGGGGCCGTCGAAGCCTTGATGTCAGCCTTGAGGTACGAACCTTTCTCCTTCGCCGCCGACGCCCACCCATTCTTCGAGGAGGGCGCCTCGCTCGCCCTGGCCTACAAGGGCAACACGGTCGGCCACCTAGGCGTCGTGAAAAAGTTTTTAAGGGATCTGTATTCCCTTGAGGGGACGGTCTACGCCGCTGAGATCAACCTGGCCGGCCTCCTGGAAAAGCAGCCGAAAGCCTTCCGGTTCACGCCCGTCGCCAAGTTCCCCGGGGTCAGCCGCGACCTCTCGTTCCTGGCGGACCGGGACCTGTCCTACCAGGACATCCGGACGGCTGTGGCCAAATTATCGGTCCCCTTTCTCGAGGGGTTCGAGCTCACCGACCGTTTCACCGGGCCGTCGATCCCCGGGGATAAGGTCAGCCTGTCCATCCGGTTCCGCTACCGGAACCCCAAGCGGACGCTCCTTGCCGAAGAGGTCGACAAAGCCCAGCAGGACATCATCGGCCGCCTGAAGGCGGCCCTGAACATCCAGCCCAGGGAGGGAGGAAAAATTGACAACTGAGATCGACAGAATTAAAATACTCGAGGGAAAGATCTCCCGGGTCGTCGAGTACATCAACAAGCTCTCGGCCGAGAACGACAAGCTCCGCCAGCAGCTCAAAGAGCTCAGAACGGATAAGAAGGAGTTCGAGGAGCAGGGCCGGAAGGTCGTCCGGTTGGACGAAGAGCTGAAGAGGTGCGAGGGCGAGAGGGAAACCATTAAGGAGAGGATCGAGGCCATCATCAGCCAGATCGACCAGCTCGGAATATGATCGATAAAATCATCGACATCGAGATCTACGGACAAAAATACCGAATCCGGGTCAAAGGAGATGAGGATGAAAAATATATCGGCCGCTTGACTTCGTACGTCGATCAGAAGATGCACGAGGTGGCTGTGAAATCCAAGTCCGCGGACACGACGAAGATCGCCGTCCTGGCGGCCCTCAACATCGCGGACGAGTTTTTCTTGAGCCAGAAGAAACTTGATCAACTGAACGAAGCCATCGGCCATATGGAAACGGAGATCGAAAGCTTGGAGGTTCATCTTTTAGAAGATGAAAACACATACAAGAGCCTGGGAAAAGTCACTTCTTAGTTCAGGACCTGTCGTCCGGACATTTATAGATGACGCCGAACCGCGCCGCCGCATGGCCGCCGCGGACCCTCCCGTGAGGGTCCCCGGGGCCTCGGACGGGCGCCCTTCCCCCGCGGGACCGTTCCTTCGCATGTGACTCGTTCCCCCGCCCTCCATACGATCGTCTCCCCGGATCTTACAAGGAGGTGACAATCGTGAACGTTCCAATCTATGTTTATCCCGGCGCCGCCGTCATCGTCATCCTGCTGGCGGTCGTGGTCGTCCTCGCCCTGAAGAGGCGCGACGCCGCCCGCCGCGCCGTTGAGGTCGAGGCAGAGGCCAAGGTGGTCCTGGCCAGGGCGGCCGGGGACGCCGAGAAGATCAAGCGCGAAGCGGCCATCGAGGCCAAGGAGAAGGACCTGGCCCGCCAGGCCGATTTCGAGAACCGGACCCGCGAACAACGGCGGAAGATCAGCGAGACCGAGCGCCGGCTCATCAACAAGGAGGAGAACCTCGAGAGGCGCTTCCAGTCCATCGAGCGGAAGGAGCGCGAATTCTCTCAGAAGGAGCGCCGGCTCCAGGACAAGGAGAAAGAGATCGAGGATCTCGAGGCCAAGATCGGCGAGGCCGTCCGGAAGGAGATGGCCGAGCTGGAGCGGATCTCCGGCTTGACCCAGGAGGAGGCCAAGGCCGCGTTGATCAAAAAGATCGAGGATGAGGCCCGGCTCGAAGCCCTTCAGACCGTCCGGCGCATCGAGGAGGAGGCGAGGGAGAAGGCCCAGGCCTTGGCCCGTGAAGTCATCGTCAACGCCATTCAGCGCTCGGCGGCCGAACACGTCGTCGAGACCACGGTGTCCGTCGTCGACCTCCCCTCCGACGACATGAAGGGACGGATCATCGGCCGCGAGGGCAGGAACATCCGGGCCCTGGAGCAGGCCACCGGCGTCGACATCATCGTCGACGACACGCCCGAGGCGGTCATCCTGTCGAGCTTCGACCCCATCCGCCGCGAGCTGGCCCGCCTGTCCATCGAGAAGCTCGTCATGGACGGGCGCATCCACCCGGCCAGGATCGAGGACATCGTCGAGAACGTCAAGGCGGACCTTGAGCAGAAGATCAAGCAGGAGGGCGAGTCCACGGTCCTGGAGCTCAAGGTCAACAACGTCCATCCCGAGCTCATCAAGCTCCTGGGCAAGCTTAAATACAGGACGAGCTACGGCCAGAACGTCCTCCAGCATTCCAAGGAGGTGGCCATGCTGTCGGCCCTGATGGCCCGGGAGATCGGCGCCGACGTCAACGTCTCCCTCCGGGCCGGCCTCCTCCACGACATCGGCAAGGCCGTGGACAAGGACGTCGAAGGCACGCACACCGAGCTCTCCGTCGAGCTGACCAGGAAATACGGCGAGAACGAGAAGGTCATCCAGGCCATCGCCTCGCACCACCGGGACGTCGACTTCCCATCGATCGAGGCCGTTCTCATCCAGTCGGCGGACACCCTGTCCGCAGCCCGGCCGGGGGCGCGGCGCGAGCTCCTGGAGACTTACATCGAGCGCCTGCAAAAGCTCGAGGAGCTGGCCAATAGCTTCGAGGGCGTCTCCCGGTCGTTCGCCCTCCAGGCGGGGCGCGAGATCCGGATCATCGTCGAGAGCCATAAGGTCTCCGACGACCGGGCGTCGCTCATCGCCAAAGACATCGCTGCCAAGATCAAGAACGAACTGGACTACCCGGGTCAGATCAAGGTCACGGTCATCCGGGAGATGAGGGCGGTGGAATATGCCCGTTAAGACCGGCGTCCTCTTCCTGGGGGACATCATCGGCCACCAGGGGCGGAGGGCCCTCCAGCGGTTCCTGCCCCAGCTTGTCAAGAAATATCCGCCGGCGATCATCATCGCCAACGGCGAGAACGCGGCCGGAGGCGTCGGCATCACCGAGGAGATCGGCCGGGAACTCTTTCTGCAGGTCGACGTCTTGACCTCCGGCAACCACATCTGGGACAAGAAAGAGGCCCTGCCCTACCTCGAGCGCGAGCCGAGGCTCCTCCGTCCGGCCAATTACCCGGCGGGAAACCCCGGCCGCGGCAGTTATATCTACCAGGACGGTGGCGGCGTCAAGATCGCGGTGCTTAACCTCCAGGGCCGGGTCTTCATGGAAGCCATCGATTGTCCCTTCCGCAGGGCGGACGCGGAGATTGAGACCCTGGGCCGGGAAACGCCCGTCATCGTCGTCGACTTTCACGCCGAGGCGACCTCTGAAAAGCAGGCCCTCGGCTGGCACCTCAACGGCCGCGTCTCGGCCGTCATCGGGACCCACACCCACGTCCCGACCGCGGACGAGAAGGTCCTTCCCGGGGGGACCGCCTACGTCACGGACGCCGGCATGTGCGGCGGCTACCATTCGGTGATCGGCATTCGGAGGGAGCAGGCGCTGCAGAGGTTCCTCACCGGTCGGCCCCAGCGGTTCGAACCGTCCAAGGAAGGGCTGGCCCTGTCCTGGGTGTTCATCGAGGTCGACGCCAAGGCCGGACGGGCCCTGTCCATCAAGAGAGGCACTTTGGTCGAGGATCATGTTGACGAACAATGATCCGGTGAAGCCGGATAAGATCTATTCGGTTTCGGCGGTAACCGAGATCATCAAGCTCACGCTGGAAACGGCGTTCCCTGTCCTCTGGGTGGAGGGCGAGATCTCGAACTTCCACCGCCACTCCTCCGGGCACCTTTATTTCACGCTCAAGGACGCCAAGAGCCAGCTCAAGGCGGTCATGTTCCGCTTCGAGGCGAGCAAGGTCGCCTTCGACCTCAAGGACGGCCTGAAGGTCCTCTGCCGGGGGAGGATCAACGTCTACGAACCGCGGGGCGAATACCAGATCGTCGCCGAGGTCATCGAGCCCAAGGGCAAGGGCGCCCTCCAAATGGCCTTCGAACAGCTCAAGGAGAAGCTCCGGGCCGAAGGCCTCTTCGATCCCGGGCGCAAGAAGACGCTCCCGCTCCGGCCCCGGACGATCGGCGTCGTCACCTCGCCGCGCGGGGCGGCCATCGCCGACATCCTGAGGATCCTGGAGCGGCGCTACGCCCGGCTCCACATCCTCATCTACCCGGCCAAGGTCCAGGGGGAAGGGGCGGCGGCGGAGATCGTCGAGGGGATCAATTATCTGGGCGCGCTCCCGGGTATCGACGTCATCATCGTCGGGCGCGGCGGCGGCTCGATCGAGGACCTTTGGGCCTTCAACGAGGAGCCCGTCGCCCGGGCCATCCACCGATGCCCGGTGCCCATCATCTCGGCGGTCGGTCATGAGGTCGACTTCACGATCGCCGACTTCGTGGCGGACATCCGCGCCTCGACGCCGTCGGCGGCGGCCGAGATGGTTATCGAGAAAGAGCAGGCCTTTGAGGAGAGGATCACGGGCCTGGCCGAGCGGGCCGCCCGGTCAGTGAAGTATTCCCTCCAGGAGCGGCGGAACGCGATCGTTACCCTTACCCACCACCGCATCTTCCAGGGCTTCAAGGTCAAGGTCCTCAATCTCGAACAACGCGTGGACGAGCTCGAGACGCGCGCCTGGAAGGTCCTCCGGGCCGAGAAGCAGACGATCGCCGAGAGGCGGGCGGCGGTCCTGCTGGCGACCGAACGGATCCGGAACAGGATCGGAGAGAAGCTCAAGGCGCTCGGGGCGCGCTGGGAGACCCTGTCCGCGGGGTTGCACGCCATGAGCCCGTTGAATATACTGAAAAAGGGCTATACGCTCTGCTGGAAGGAAGAGGGCTTCCGCCTGGTCCGGAAGCCGGGCGAGGTCGCCAGGGGGGACGATGTCATCGTCTCCTTCGCCGAGGGCGAGCTCGCCTGTCGGGTCCGGGAGGTCGACGAGACGAGGACCCTCGAATCCAGGCTGGCAAAGGAGAACTCATGACGACCATCAGTTTCGAAAAGGCGCTGGCCGATCTGGAGCAGACCGTGGCCAAGCTCGAAAAGGGCGGGATCCCGCTCACCGAGTCTTTGGCGCTGTTCGAGAAGGGTGTCAAGCTGGCCCGGTTCCTGCGCGGCGAGCTCGAGAAGGCCGAGAGGAAGGTCGAGATCCTCCTCAAGGATGGGAAAGGCGGGGTCAAGGCCGCGGACTTCGAGCTCGAGGACGAAGAGGGCGGGGAAAAGAAAAAGGCCGCGACGAAGGACAAGACCGGGCCCCCTGATGAGGACGAAGGCGAGGTCGGTGACGGTGGCGGCGGGGACACGGCCGACGAGGACGGACCCGACAAGGGGGGGAAGCTTTTTTGACGAGCATGAACGAAAGTCGCGCGGCGGATTCCTTGCGGGAGAAGAAGACGGCGGTCGACCGGGAACTCGAGAGGCTCCTCGGGGACGGGCCGGGATCGCGCCTTTTCGAAGCGATGCGCTACGCCGTGCTGTCCGGAGGAAAGAGATTCCGGCCGTTGCTCCTGCTCGTGTCGGGAGAGGCTTTCGGCGGGGACGCGGGGACGCTCCTTCCTTACGCGTGCGCCGTCGAGCTCATCCACAACTATTCGCTCATCCATGACGACCTGCCGTGCATGGATGACGACGACACGCGGCGCGGCCGCCCGTCCTGCCACAAAGCGTTCGGAGAGGGGCCGGCGCTCCTCGTGGGCGACGGCCTGCTGTCCCTGGCCTTCGAAGTTCTGGCCGGGGCGCCGGCGGCCGCCGCCGGGTCCGGGCGCAAGGAACGGGCGGTCCTGGAAATCGTTCGGGCCGCGGGCGTCAGGGGCATGATCGGGGGGCAATGGCTCGACATCGGCTACGCGGGGAGCGCGGCCACCGAGGCGTCCTACGACGACCTCATTTCCAAGAAGACCGGCGCGCTCATCCTTGCCGCGGTCAAGGCCGGCGCCGTGCTGGGCGGGGCCGACGCGGCCGGACTTTCGGCCATGGAAGAGTTCGGACGGAACGTCGGCATGGCCTTTCAGCTGAGGGATGACATCCTGGACTCGGGGAAAGAGGCCGAGGGTGGCGGCGCGCGGACGCGGCCGAACTCCGTGGCCTTGTTCGGGACTGTGGGCGCGAAGGAGAGGCTGGAGCGTGCGGTCGGTCGGGCCGTTGCGGCCCTGGACGGTGCGGGCATGCGGTCTGAGGAGCTTCGGTATCTGGCCTACGGTCTTCTCATTCTCGATGAAGGCGGCGGCCATGAGTAGGCTCCTCGACTCCATCCGTCTGCCGGAGGACATCCGGAAGCTCTCCATCAAGGAGCTTTACCACCTGGCCACCGAGATCCGGGCCGAGATTCTTGAGACGGTCTCGAAGAACGGCGGCCATTTGGCGTCGAACCTCGGGGTCGTCGAGCTGACGCTGGCCCTCCACTACGTCTTCGATTCGCCGCGCGACAAGTTCATTTGGGACGTCGGGCACCAGTGCTACACGCACAAGATCCTCACGGGACGGAAAAAGGCGTTCCGCGGGCTCCGGAGGTTCGGGGGGGTCCTGGGTTTCCCGTGCCGGGAGGAGAGCGAGCACGACGTCTTCAACACCGGGCACGCGTCGACGGCGTTGTCCGCGGCGCTGGGCATGGCGGTGGCCCGGGACAAGAAACACGAGGACTGGAACGTCGTGGCCTTCGTGGGCGACGGGAGCCTGACGGGCGGGGCGGCCCTGGAGGCTCTCAACCAGATCGGCCACCTCCGGGAGAAGCTCATCATCGTCCTCAACTTCAACGAGATGTCCATCTCCCCCAGCGTGGGGGCCATCTCCAAGTATCTCTCCTACCTCGTCTCGGGCCAGCACTACCTGAAGATTAAGGACCAAGCGAAGTCCTTGCTCAAGGGCCTCCCAAAGATCGGCTGGCCCCTGATCAAGGCCGCCCGGGGGGTCGAGGAACTCATCAAGAAGACTTTTTTCCCGGGCCTCTTCTTCGAAGAGCTGGGCATCCGGTACATCGGGCCCGTCCAGGGACACAGCCTGGGGTCGCTCATCGAAGTCTTCGAACTGGCCAAGAAATATGATGGGCCGATCATGATCCACTGCGTCACCCAGAAGGGGCGGGGCTACGCGCCTGCCCAGAGCTACCCGGAGCGGTTCCACGGTGCAGGGCCGTTCGACATCGCTACGGGCGAGCCGCTGAACCACGAAGCGGTCGCGTCGTATTCGTTGGTCTTCGGGGAGGCGGTTTTCGAGGCCGGGAAGAAGGACGCAAAAGTCCTGGCCATTACGGCGGCCATGACGGAAGGGACCGGGCTCCACAAGTTCGCCGAGAAATACCCGGAGCGCTTCTTTGATGTCGGCATCGCCGAACAGCACGCGGTCATCTTCGCGGCCGGGCTGGCGGCGAGCGGCTTCAAGCCGGTCGTGGCCATCTACTCGACGTTCCTCCAGAGGGCGTACGACCAGGTCTACCACGACGTCTGTCTCCAGGACCTGCCGGTCGTCTTCGCGCTCGACCGGGCGGGCATCGTGCCCGACGATGGGCCGACGCACCAGGGCGTCAACGACATCGCATATCTGCGGCACATGCCGAACATGATCATCATGGCCCCGAAGGACGAGAACGAGCTCCGGAACATGGTCCACGCCGCGCTGAAGTATGGGCATCCGGCGGCGGTCCGGTTCCCGAAGGGGAGGGGGCTTGGGGTCGCGATGGACGGGGGCGCGCGAGAGGTTCCGATCGGGAAGGGCGAACTCCTGAAGGACGGCAAGGACCTGTTCGTAGCCTTCGGAAGCATGGTCGCGCCGGCTCTCGAGGCGGCGGAAGAGCTCGAGAAAGAGGGGATTTCGCTGGCCGTTGTCAACGCCCGGTTCGCCAAGCCGCTCGACGAAGAGGTGATATTGCGGTTCGCGCGCGGGGCGACCTCGATCATCACGGCGGAAGAGGGCATCGTGGCGGGCGGCTTCGGGAGCGCGGTGCGCGAACTCCTGGACGCGAACGGCTGTTTTGACGTCCGGTTCCTCTCGATCGGCCTGCCCGTCGAGATCTACCCCTGCGGCAATGTGGAACAGATCAAGCGGATGTATGACCTCGACGCGCCCGGCCTCGTCAAGCGGATTCGGGCGTTTTACCGGCTGTAGCCGCAGCCCTTAGGCTACGCTTGGCCTGTCGGCCGGGTTCATGCGGCCATGAGGCCATGGGCATCAGGCCTGTAGCTGCTGGCTTTAGCCTGTGTCTTGGCCCGGGCCAATAGGACGCATGCGCCGCGTGGGGCGCGGAGGCGCAACCGGAAGGCTGCGGCTAATGGAATAAAAGGCAAGCATGAGTTAAGACGACATGAAACAACGCGCCGACCAACTTCTTGTTGCCTGCGGGCTCGCCGCGGGCCTCGAAAAAGCGCGGGCGATGATCATGGCGGGGCTCGTGTCGAGCGGCGGGGAGCGGATCGAAAAGGCTGGAACGATGCTGGACACGGAAGCGGAGCTCGGCGTCAAGGAAACGTTACCTTACGTCAGCCGGGCCGGCGCAAAGCTCGCGCAGGCGTTGGACGCGTTCGGGGTCGACCCGGGCGGCAAGGTCGCGGCCGACATCGGGGCGTCGACGGGCGGTTTTACGGACTGCCTGCTCCGGCGCGGCGCGAGGAAGGTCTACGCCGTCGACGTGGACACGAAACAGCTCGACTGGCGGCTGAGGTGCGACGGCCGCGTCGTCCTCGTCGAGAAGAACGCCAGAAACCTTGTTCCGGGGGACTTTAAAGAGCGGCCGGACATCGTCACGCTGGATGTCTCCTTCATCTCCATCCTCAAGGTCCTGCCGGCGCTGAAGAACGTCCTGGCGGGCGGGGGGGCGCGAGCGGGCGAACGCGTCAGCGAGGGCGTTCTCCTGGCCCTCATCAAGCCGCAGTTCGAGGCGGGCCGGGGGCAAGTGGGGAAGGGCGGGGTCGTGCGCGATCCGGCCGTCCATGCGGAAGTCCTGGAGAGGGTCGTCATCGGGGCGGAGGAAGCCGGGTTCAGGGCGCGAGGGCTCGTGCGATGCGTGACCCGCGGCCGGACGGGGAACAGAGAGTTCTTCGCCCATTTTTCATTGAGCGGGGATAGGAGCGCGGCCGTGAGCGCCCGTATCAAGGAGGTCATCGGCGATGAGTGAGATCGGACGGGTCGGGTTCGTCATCAAGTCGCACGCTCCAGGCGTCGAGGCTGTGCTCCGGGAGCTTGTGGATTATCTCGGGGAGAGGGGTGTCGCGAGTGTCCTCGAGGACGCGGCGGCGCGAAAGCTCGGGCGCACGCGGGGTGTCGCGCGGGAGACGTTGCCGGAGACAGTGGACCTGGTCGTGGTCCTGGGCGGCGACGGGACGCTGCTCAGCGTCGCCCATAAGGCGGCCCGGGCGGGCGTCCCGGTCATGGGCGTCAACCTGGGACGGCTCGGCTTCCTGACCGAGATCCCGGTTGGCGAAGCCCGGTTGACCCTGGATTCAATGCTGGCGGGCGAGGCGCAGAGCCTCATCAGTCCGAGGCGGCTCATCGAGGCCCGATGCAGGAGGAGGGTGCATTTGTGCCTCAACGACGTCGTCATCAACAAGGGTGCCCTGTCGCGAATGATCCAGATCGCCATCCGCATCGACAACAAGAAGATCGCCGTGCTCAAGGCCGACGGGGTCATCGTCGCGACACCGACGGGGTCGACGGCCTATTCGCTGTCGGCGGGCGGGCCGATCGTCCAGCCGGGAGTGCCGGCCATCGTCCTGTCGCCCATCTGCCCGCACACGCTGACCTTCCGGCCGATGGTCGTCTCGGCGGACTCGACGATCGGGCTGAAGCTCATCACGGACGGCGAGGAGGTCTACCTGACGCTCGACGGCCAGAGGGGGGGGTATCTCAAAAAGAACGACGAGGTCCAGGTCCGGACGTCCCCGCTCGAGCTCAAGCTCGTCGCCTCGCCCAAGCGCAATTATTTCGGCATGGTCAAGGAAAAGCTCGGCTGGGCTGAGTAGGGGTCACCCCCTTACTTTTTTCTGCCGATTTTGCTAACATGGGGGGCACATTCTGGATTTCGCCGCGGAAACTCTCGAACGAGGAGACAAGATGAAAGTCATGATCACAGGCATCACGGGATTCGCCGGAAGCCACCTGGCCGAATACATCCTGGCCAACCATTCGAACGTCAGCGTCTTCGGGATCGTCCGCTGGCGCAGCCGTATGGACAACATCCTCCAGATCCAGGACAAGATCGAGCTCGTGGAGGCCGACCTCAAGGACATGGTCTCCCTGAAGGCCGTTCTGGCCGACGTCAAGCCCGACCGCATCTTCCATCTCGCAGCCCAAAGTTTTGTCCCGACGTCCTGGAAATGCCCGGCGGAGACGTTCGCCATTAACGCCATCGGCGAGATCAACCTCTTCGAGTCCATCCTCGCCCTGAATCAGAAGCCGAAGATCCAGATCGCCGGCTCGAGCGAAGAATACGGCCAGGTCTTCTCGAACGAGATCCCTATGAAGGAGACGAACCCGCTCCGGCCGCTGAGCCCTTACGCCGTCAGCAAGATCGCCCAAGACATGCTGGCCTTCCAATACCAGAAGAGTTACGGAGTGCGGGCCGTCCGGACGCGCGGCTTCAACCACACGGGGCCGAGGCGCGGCGACGTGTTCGTGACGTCGTCGTTCGCCAAGCAGATCGCCGAGATCGAGAAAAAGAAACGGCCGCCCGTGATCCACGTCGGCAACCTCGAGGCGAAGCGCGACTTCACCGACGTGCGCGACATGGTCCGCGCCTACTGGTTGAGCTTGGAGAAGGGCGTCGAGGGCGAGGTCTACAACATCGGGTCGGGCCAGGCTTATTCCATGCAGGAGGTCCTGGACCTGCTGATGTCGCTCAGCCGGTCCAAGATGGAGGTCAAGGTCGACCCGGCAAGGCTGCGGCCGTCGGATGTTCCCGTCCTGCTTTCGGACAGCTCGAAGTTCCGGGCCCTGACGGGCTGGCGTCCCATGATCCCGTTCAAACAGACGATCCTGGACCTGCTGAATTATTGGCGGGAGCGCGTATGAAGACCTTGATCACCGGCGCCACCGGCTTCGTCGGCCGGCACCTCATCCGCGCCTTGGGTGAAGAGGCGCGCGTGGGGGCGGGCGCCGGCGGGTTCGAGGTCTTCGGCACAAGCTATCCGCAACCTCCCTGGCCTTCCGACCGGGACATTATCTTCCTCGACCTCCGCGCAGAAGGCGATTTGTTCAAGCTCGTCCGCGACGTCCGCCCTGACTGGGTCTTCCATCTGGCCGCGGTCTCCAACGTGCGCAGCTCATGGCAGATGCGCCGCGAGACGCTCGAAACGAACATCATCGGGACCCAAAATCTCCTGGAGTCTGTCCGGTTGGCGGCGCCCGGCGCGCGGGTCCTCTTCATCAGCTCGTCGGACGTCTACGGCATCGTCGCCTCCAAGGAAAAGCCGCTCGCCGAGGACGATCCCGTCCAGGTCACCAACCCCTATGCGTATTCAAAGGCGGCGGGAGAGATGATGTGTGGGTTCTACGTCAACGTCGAGGGCCTGGACATCGTCACCGCCCGTCAATTCCCGCACACCGGGCCGGGCCAGACCGCTGATTTCGTTTGCTCGGACTGGGCGCGACAGATCGTCCGGATCGAAAGGGGAGAATCCGAGCCCGTCATCCGGGTCGGGAACCTGGAGGTGAAGCGCGATTTCAGCGACGTCCGGGACGTGGTCAAAGCCTACATCATGCTCATGAGGAAGGGGCGGAAGGGCGAGGTCTACAACGTCTGCTCGGAGAAGGCGCTTGCCCTCCGCGAGATCCTGGAATTTTTGAAAAGCGAGGCGGAGACGGGGCCGTTCCGCCACCCCGGGCCCCCCGGGATAAAAGCCGGTCGTCAGACAACGATCAAAATCCAGGTCGACCCCGGTAAGCTCAGAAAGACCGACGTCCCGCTCCTTCTCGGCAGCCACCGTAAATTGGTCGCCGAAACCGGCTGGTCCCCCCGCATTCCCATCGAGCAAACCCTTCGCGACCTTCTCGCCTGCTGGCGGGAGAAGTCGGACGAAATTATTTCCGGTCCTTGTAATATTGCTCGTAAAACGCCTTGAAATCGCGGCTGCGGTCCTTGATCGCGCGCCACCACTCGCCGTTCGCCTCATACCACCGCACCGTCGCCTCGAGCGCTTCGTCGAATTTCGTCTCCGGTGCCCAGCCCAGCTCCCGCATCTTTCCCCAATCGACGGCGTACCGCCGGTCGTGCCCCAGCCGGTCCGGAACGAGCTTGATGAGGTCGCGCCCCTTCCCCAGCAGGTCGCAGATCCGCCCCGCGACCTCGATATTCGGGAGCTCGTTCCCTGCCCCGACGTTGTACGCCTCGCCCGCCGCCCCCCGCCGCGCCGCCAGCTCGATCGCGCGGCAGTTGTCCTCGACGTAGAGCCAATCGCGGACGTTCGTTCCCTGCCCGTAGAGCGGGAGCGTCTTCCCCTCGAGGGCGTTGGTCACGAATAGCGGGATGAACTTCTCCGGATACTGGTAAGGCCCGAAGTTGTTGCTGGGCCGCAGAATGACGATCGGCAGGCCGTACGTCACGTGGTAGGCGTGGGCCATGCGGTCGGCTCCGGCCTTGCTTGCGGCATACGGCGAGGAGGGGGCGACCGGGTCGTTCTCCCGGAAGAAGCCCTTGTCGCGGCTGCCGTAGACCTCGTCGGTCGAGACGTGGATGAAGAACTCGACGTGCGGCGCCCCCTTGAGCGCCTCGAACAGGATGAAGCTGCCGTAGACGTCGGTCAGGACGAACTCGCCGGCGTCGATGATCGACCGGTCGACGTGCGTCTCGGCCGCCAAGTGGACGACACCCTGGACGCGCGGGAAGAGCGCGCGGACGAGCTCGCGGTCGCGGATGTCGCCCTGGACGAACTCGTAGCGGGAATCGCCCTCGACGTCGCGAAGGTTGTCGAGGTTCCCGGCGTATGTCAGCTTGTCGAGGTTGATGACGCGGACCGTCTGGTGCCGCCTGAGCAGGAAGCGGATGAAGTTGCTCCCGATGAAGCCCGCGCCCCCCGTCACCAGGATGGTCTTATCGTCAAGATTTCGTTCCGTCATGCTCTCTCCTGAACGCGGGTCTTAGCCCGCGCCTCCCTACCCGTCCTTGCGCTTCCAATCGTATGGGATTGCGTTGTCGTATGGGTCGAGGCGCTGCTCGTCAGGATGAGCAGGATCATAAGGCTCTGTCGGGACGTTGACGATGACCGCCTCTTCCTGACTGACGCACATCCATCCGTGATGGACGCCGGCCGGGACGTGGAGGAGCGCCGGCTTGTGGACGCCCAGATAGAACTGGTTGATCTCCCCGTGCGTCGGCGAACCCTCGCGCGTGTCGTAGAGGGCCACCTTGATCATGCCTGCGACGCAGGCGATATTGTCGGACTGCTTCTCGTGCTTGTGCCAGGCCTTGACGACGCCGGGGTAGGTCGTGGTCACGTAGACCTGGCCAAACGCCTCGAAGAGCTCGTCGTCCCTGCGAAGGATCTCGGTCAGCCGCCCCCGTTCGTCGGGGATGACCTTGAGTGGCTTGAGCTTCACGCCGTCGATCATCGTCGTCTCCTTGACCTACTTGATTCCGATCTCGCTCTTGTCGCCCACCATGAACCTGTATGCCGATGGTTTGGGCGGGCATTTATAGATCCGCACCTCGCGCCCGATCAGGCTCTCGTCGATCCGCGCCCCGACGTCCACGATCTCGCTCCCCTCGAGGACGATGCTGTGCTCGATCTCCGTCCGGATGATCCGGCACCGCGGCTGGATCGACGTGAACGGCCCGACGTACGAGTCCACGATCTCCGTCCCCTCGCCCACGATCGCCGGCCCCCGGATGATGCTGTTCCGCACGATCGCCCCGGCCTCGACGGCAACATTTCCGCTGATCTTCGACGCGGCGTCAACCGTCCCCTCGATCCGGCCCGCCATCCCCTCCAGGATCAGGCGGTTCGCCTCCAGGATGTCGTCGATCTTGCCCGTGTCCTTCCACCAGCCCGTGACGAGGTGCGGCTGGACCTCGAACCCGTGGTCGACGAGATACTGGATGGCGTCCGTGATCTCGAGTTCGCCCCTCCCCGACGGCTTGATCGCTCCGGCCGCCTCAAAGATATGCCTGTCGAACATATAGACCCCGACTAATGCGAGGTTACTCTTCGGTTCCTTCGGCTTCTCGACGAGTCGCGCGACCCGCCCGTCCTCCCGAAGCTCGGCCACCCCGAACATCTTCGGGTCGGGCACAGGAGTCAGGAGGATGAGCGCGTTCGGCTTGTTCGCCTTGAATTTCTCGACGAGCGACGTGATGCCGCTCTTAAGGATATTGTCGCCGAGATACATAACGAACGTGTCTTGTCCCAGAAAATCCTTTGCCGTGAGCACGGCGTGGGCCAGCCCGAGCGGCTCCGGCTGTTCGATATACGTGATGCACACGCCCCATCGGCCGCCGTCCCCGCACGCCTCCCGGATCTCGTCCTTCGTGTCGCCGACGATGATCCCGATCTCGGTGATCCCCGCATCGCGCAGGGCTTCGATCCCGTAGAACAGGACCGGCTTATTGGCGACCGGGACGAGCTGTTTGGCCTGGGTGAAGGTCAGGGGCCGGAGCCTCGTTCCCTTCCCGCCGCTGAGGATCAAACCTTTCATCTGAGCTCCTGAGGGGTCAGGTCTCAACTTTTGACAAAAAAGTCAAAAGTTGAGACCTGACCCCATCCCTCCTAGGAAATCCGTTGTCTTGCCGATGCTCCCCAACCCAAACGAGAACTTGAACTGGGTCTCGGGCTTGGCCCGGAAATAAAATACTTTAGCCTCAAAGGTAAAATCAAGGCATTGGTAATGATAAACCGCTGACCCGGCGGTGTACAGCAGCTTCTGCTCCTTGATGTTGTAGTTGACCTCGCCCATCAACTCGATCGGCCACTTCGGGATCTTCAACCCCGCCGCCGTGTCGATCTGGTGCCGCTTCCCGAACAAACGGCTGATCTCGTCCGTGTACCACGTGTTCGTGCTCTTGTACCAACTCACCGACAGGAACCTGCCATCCGTTCGTGACCCGAGGTTTGCGCTCAGCCTCAGGCTCGACAGCTTTTTATAGTAGGGATTGTACCCGGCCGACACGTCCAAACTGTATTTAGCCGACGGGTAGCAACGGAGCGTCGCGTCGACCTCCGAATACTCCGGCACCCTCCCTTTCACCCGGAACCGGCTCAGCGGCCCCTCCTCGGGCGCCAGGTAATACGTCTGCGACACTCCCAGCTGCACGACCTCGCGCGACTGGTCGTTCTCCTTGACGTAGAACCGGTTCGTGATCCCGTACCCCAGCGCGTGGTACCTGAAATTATAGAACGATGCAACGATGATCCGGTTTCTCTGGCTGATCGGGCTTTCGTAGTCGTAGCTCACGGCCGGCTCGATAACGTGCTTGAACACCGGGTCGCCCTGCTTGTTCCGGTAAACCTTCGAGAACACCGGCCCGGAGACCCTTGCCGCGACCGCCGCGTTCATCGTGAACATCGGGTCGTTTCCCTGGACCTTCGTCCCCGGTTCGTAGCTCTGCGGGTAGTAGTTGAAGTTTCCCGTGACCGACATGTCCATCGTCAGCCAGGGGATTGACGTAAACGGCGCTGAGAGCGTCGGGTTGAACGCCAGGACGCCGGCCTCCCGCTGCGTCCCTTTCTTGTAGTCCTCCGCCCAGCCGTACTCCGTCCTGCTGAAGGACGATGCGAACGACAGGTAAAGCGGCGAAAGGACTTTGACCTTGAACATGCTGAAGCTGATCTCCGGCAGGGTCTGGGTGACGATCGACCTTTTGATCTCGGTCTGGCCGAAGAACGTCTCGAACTTCGAAACGCTCGCGCTCAGGTTGAAAGACGACCATGACCTTTGCAGATAGACCTGCGAGCGGCGGTTCGAAACGAGCGCCATCTTAATATTATTATCGAACTCGCGCAGGAAATCAAAGCTCGACTGCAGGTCGACGTTCGCGACCAGGTTGAAGCCGAACGGCAGGGGCTGGTTGTGCTTGAGACGGAGGATGTAGGCGTCTTCGGGCTTTGTGCCGCTCGCGTCGGGCTTGAACGTGAAACCGTAGAGGTTCATTTCGCCGCCCGACCCCTTGCTGAAGAGATACCGGAATTGGAGCGCCCCGCCCATGCCGAGAACCGAGTAATAGTCATAGTGGAACGTCGCATCCATGCTGCGGGCGATGGCCCAGAAAAAGTCCTGCTGGTAGATGAATCCCTTGACCCCCGACCAGCCGGTCTGCGGCATCAAAAAACCGGTCACCCGGTCCCGGCCGACGGGGTAGCGCAGGTACGGCCAGTAGAAAACGGGGACCTTCTTGATGCTGAAGACGGCGTTCCACATCTCAACGTAGTCGTCCTTTTTAAAGTTCGCCCGGCTGGTGGAGAACTTCCAGCGCGGCACCGGCTGGCTGCAGGACGTGATCCGGGCCTTGAGGAGCTTGTACAGGTTCTGGTCCTGCTTATCGACGGAAGCGGCGTGGTAGAAGATCGTGGGTTGGACCATGCCGTCGGCCTTCTCCATACGCCCCTGCTTTGTCTCGAGGTTGACGAACATCTTCTCGGCGCTCAACGACTCGTTCGGGAGCTGGACGGTGACATTGCCCGTGGCGACGCAGTCCTTCGTCTTGGGATCGATCTCGACCCGGTCGGCGAAGAGCCTGAGGTCCTTATAGCGGACCTCGACGTCCCCGGCGAGGAAGATGCGGTCCTTGGTCTTTTCCTGATTGCGGGCGTAGACCGTGATCTCCTCCTGGGTGGCGGCGGCCTGGGTCTGGGGGGCATCGGCCTGGGGTTGAGTTTGGGGAGCGGTGGCCGCGGAAGCGGGCGCGCCGTAAGACGAAGAGCTGGAGGCGGAGGAGGCGGGGAACAAAGAGGCGGGAACGGCCGGAATGGCGCATAAAACGGCCAACAGGGCCGCCGGGAAAGCCGGTAATCGCACCCGTCCGCGCATGTTCCTTATTATAACATAATCGGGCTTCTTGACCGCGCCGGGGGCGGTGATATATAGTCGGCCTGATCATGGTCCCCCCTAAGATCTCCCAGGCCGTGGGGCAGGCTTTCCGCCTGGGACGGGCCGTTCGTCTGGTCTGGCAGTGCGCCCCGGGATGGGCCGTGCTCAACATGGTCCTGGTCATCCTCCAGGGCTTGCTGCCGCTGGCGACACTGTATCTCATCAAGCGGATCATAGACGCGGTCACCGCCGTCAAAAGCGCCGGCGCCTTGTCCCCGGGGCTCTCCACGGTCCTCCCGCTGGTCGCCCTGGCCGGAGGAAGCGTCCTCCTGGCCGCGCTCTGCCGGTCGCTTGGGGAACCGGCCGGACAGGCCCAGTCCACCCTCGTCTCCGACAAGGTCTCGGACATCCTGCACGCCCAATCGGTCGCGGTGGACCTGGAATACTACGAGGACACCCGATACCAGGACACCCTGCACCGTGCCCAACAAGAGGCGCCCTACCGCCCCACCCGCATCTCCAACGGACTGCTGCAAATCGGCCAGAATGTCGTTTCCTTTGCCGGGGTGGCCGCCCTCTTGTTTGCTTTGGGCTGGCAAGTGGCCCTCGTCCTGTTCCTGGCCGCGATCCCGGGCGCCTTGATCCGTGTCGTCTTTGCCCGCCGCCTTTTCCGTTTCGAGCAAGCGCAGGCGGAAAACGAACGGCGGGCGTGGTACTACCATTGGTTGCTGACGGACGGACAGCACGCCAAGGAAGTGCGCCTCTTCAATTTGGGAGCGACCCTGCGCAAGCGCTTCCTCGAACTGCGCGCTTCCCTCAGGCAGGGGAGGTTGCGCATCTCAGGTCAACGGGCTTGGAGAGATTTTCTCACCCAGGCGTTGGCGGTGGCGGCCCTGTTCGGGGCGCTGGCCTGGGTGGCGCTGCAGACGGTGCGGGGGACACTCAGCCTGGGCGACCTCGTCCTCTATTACTCCGGTTTTCAGCTGGCTCTGAATTCTCTGCAGTCGCTTCTGCGCGGCCTGGCCGGCCTGTATGAGGACAATCTCTTCCTTATCGATTTCGAGCGTTTCCTTTCCCTGAAGCCGCGCGTGCCCGCCCCGGCCTCGCCCAGCCCGGTGCCGAAGACCGGCCTGCTCGTCTGCCGCGGCTTGACGTTCCGTTACCCGGGGAGCGAGCGGGACAACCTCAAGGGGGTGGACTTCGCGCTGGAGCCCGGTCAAGTCGTCGCTTTGGTCGGGGAGAACGGGTCCGGCAAGACGACGCTGGTTAAGCTCCTTTGCCGCCTCTACGACCCATCGGCGGGCTCGATCCAAATGAACGGCCTGGACCTCCGCGCCCTGGACCCGATCGCCTGGAGGAAGGAGATCACCGTGATCTTCCAGGACTATCTTCGTTACGCCCTCACCGCCTGGGAGAACATCTGGCTGGGGGACCCGGAGGCCGAGCCGGATCGGGAGCGGATCGCGAAGGCGGCGGAATTGGCGGGGATCGATGGACGGATCGGAAAACTCCCCCAAGGATACGAGACCATGCTCGGCGTCCGCTTCCAGCGCGGCCAGGAACTGAGCTGGGGAGAATGGCAAAAGATGGCGCTGGCCCGGGCCTTCTTCCGCGACGCCCGTATCGTTATCCTGGACGAGCCGACGAGCGCCCTGGACGCGCTGGCGGAAGCGGAACTCTTCCATCATTTCCGCCGGCTCATCGGCGGCCGCAGCGCGATCCTGATCAGCCACCGCTTCGCCACGGTGAGGATGGCGGACCGGATCTATGTGATGGCGGACGGAGGGATCGCCGAAGAAGGGACACATGGCGAATTGATGGAACGAAATGGGTTGTATGCGCGGATGGTCCGCGCTCAAGCGAGCGACATGCCCGATTCATCGTAGATGCTGCGTCCACGATATTCTTTCCGAGATAGTTCAACATAAAAAAGACCCAAGCCGCCCCCCGGACGGTTTTTCCCCCTAGGTCTGCGGAGCCCTTTTTGCCTCTTGCGGAGACAGCTCGAATTTTATTCAATTCAATAGACTTATGCTTTGATCACGTTTTTCGATCTGGTTTTGACGGCGTTGCGGGCGTCCACGACGAGCTTGGCGTTCTTGACGATCCAGCCAAAATCGTAGGAGGCGTGGTCCGTGGCGATGATCACCGCGTCGGCCTGCCGCAGCCTCTTCGCCGTTAACGGCACGGATTTCAGAGACATCCCGGGATATTCCCGATGGCCGGACGATTCCGGCACATACGGATCATTGTATTCGACCTTGGCCCCCTTCTTCTGCAGGAGGCTGATGATCTTGAGCGCCGGGGACTCGCGCTGGTCGTCGATGTCCTTCTTGTAGGCGATCCCCAGGACGAGGATCTTCGACCCCTTGAGCGACTTCCCCTTCTTCGCCAGGGCTTCGAGGGTCTTGTTGATCACATAGTACGGCATGGCGGTGTTGATCTCGCCGGCCAGTTCAATGAACTTCGTCGAATAATCCACCTCCCGCGCCTTCCACGTCAGGTAGAACGGGTCGATGGGGATGCAGTGCCCGCCCAGGCCGGGCCCGGGATAGAAGGGCATGAACCCGAAGGGTTTCGACGAAGCCGCCTGGATCACTTCCCAGACGTCGATCCCCATCCGGTCGAATATCATCTTCAGCTCGTTCACCAGGGCGATGTTGACGCAGCGGAAGATGTTTTCCAGGAGCTTGGTCGACTCGGCCGCCCGGGTCGACGACACGGGCACCGTCTTGACCACGACCTGGCTGTACAGCGTGTCGGCCAGCGCCAGGCAGTCCTTGGTCAGGCCGCCGACAACCTTGGGAGTGTTCTCAGCCGTATAAACGGGATCGCCGGGGTTCTCGCGCTCGGGCGAGAAGGCCAGGAAAAAATCCCTGCCCACCTTGAGGCCGCCCCGTTCCAGGATCGGCAGCATCTCCTCGTCCGTCGTCCCGGGGTAGGTCGTGCTCTCGAGGACCACGAGCTGCCCCTTCCGGAGATGCCTGGCGATCGTCTCCGTCGTGTTGAGGACGAAGGACAGGTCGGGGTTCCGGTGATCGTCGAGGGGCGTCGGGACGCAGATCAGGACCGCGTCCACGTCCGTCAGGCGGGCAAACTCCGTCGTCGCCGCGAACCGCTTCGTCGAAAGGAACGGCCGCAATTCCGCCGCCGTGATGTGCTTGATATAACTCTTCCCCTGGTTCAACATCTCGACCTTCCTCCGGTCGATATCGAACCCGATCACGGCGAAACCCTTCTTCAGGAAGGTCTTGACAAGCGGCAGGCCGACGTACCCGAGGCCCACCACACCGACCACCGCCTTCTTATCCTTGATCCGTTTCTGCAGAGTCCGGCGGAGTTCGTTCATGACGTTCCCATCCCTTCTTTGTACCAGTTTATGGTTTTATTCAACCCTTCATCGAATCCCACGAGCGGACGGTACTTGAGGACCCGCTCCGCGGCCGAGATATCGGCGAAGGAATGCTTAATATCGCCGGGGCGAGGATCGACATGGACGGGCCGGACGGATGTTCCCAGGTTCCGATTGATCTTCTCAGCCAGGTCGTTCACCGTGACCCGGTCGGCGCAGGCGATGTTGAAGACGCTGCCCGATGCCCCCGGCGCCGTGCAGGCCAGGAGATTCGCCTCGACGACGTTGGCGACGTAGGTGAAGTCCCGCGACTGCTTTCCGTCGCCGAAGATCGTCGGCGTTTCGCCCCGGAGGATCTTGGTGATGAAAAGCGGAACGACCGCCGCGTACTGCGAGAAAGGGTCCTGGCGCGGCCCGAAGACGTTGAAGTACCGCAGGGTCACCGTCTCCAGGCCGTAGGTCAGGGTGAAGACCTGGAGGTACTTCTCGCCCGCGAACTTGCTCACGGCGTAGGGCGAGAGGGGCTTGCCCTCCACCCCCTCGCGCTTCGGCAGGTTCGGCTCGTCTCCGTAGCAGGCCGACGAAGAGGCGAAAACGAGCCGTTTGACACCGGCCTCGGCCGAGGCCCGGAGGACATTGAGGGTCCCCCGGACGTTGATAGCGTCGGTGGTAAAGGGGTCGGCCACGGACCGCGGGACCGACGGCAGGGCGGCCTGGTGAAGGACATAGTCCATCCCCTCGACCGCGCGCTTGCAGACCGGCATGTCCCGGATGTCGCCCTCGACGAGCTCGATCCGGTCCTGGAAAAGCGCGAGATTCTCGCGCCTGCCGGTCAGGAAGTTGTCCAAAACGCGGACTTTAAGCCCGCGCCCCAACAGCTCTTCGACCAGGTGCGAGCCGATGAAGCCCGCCCCGCCCGTCACCAAGTAAGAGGCCATGCGATTCCGATGATTCCGGCAAGCTTCAAGATCCTAAAGCCATCAACGGGATTATTCTAATGGGCGAAGGACTGAACTGTCAAGAGGAATCAGGGCGCCATGGGCCCGCGTCAAATGTCACTTTGAAAAGCTTGCGGCCTCATGAATCATGGGGAGAGGGTCAGGCTATTCCGTCTTTTTTACAAACCCGGCTGCCCATTGGCTGCCCTCCATGACCATTCCATTCCATCCAAACCCGAACCCGAATGCCAGACAGAACAGCTTGAAATACGCCTCGACAACCGGGGAGCCGTCATGGGCCATGGTCAACTGCGGGAATATGACCAGCGTCAGGATGAAACCTATCGCCAATGACCCCAGGGTCGAATAGAAATAGCGCTTATTAAACCGTAGGGCTTGCCCCTCCCGCAGCTTTCGCAGCCAGGGGAGGAGCGTCCGGGCCAGGACGCCCAGGAAGACCCCGAAAAACTTCAGGATAAATTCAAGTGTCACGCTCTTTCCCTCCTTCCCAGCCAATGGCGAAATTAAATTCGTGCTGATGCAAACCTGATCGTACACTAACTCGTCATCTCCAAACAAGGCCATAAATCTCTCGACACGCCGTCTCTATCACCCCCCTGGTCCAATTATCGGGGGGCAGTTCACAATAAGCGGCGGCGGAAGAGCATGTTGGGGCAAAAAACCCTCTCGAACCGGCTAAAAGACGATAGACTTCCGCTCCAGGTGATAATGAGATGATTAGATCAGGGCGAGGTCGTCGGCAGGATCGTATTCGAGGCCAGCACCCGCTCCAAGAGCAGCGGCAGCGTCGCAGGCTCGATGTAGACTGGAATAACAACTGACAATTTCATTCGTGGTTTCTACTTTTTTACCTCAACAGCCGCAGCTGAGAAGCAGTGCTCAATCAAGACAAGGGGATAGGCTATCACGGGCACGTATGCTGAGAAAAACATCCTTCCCATATTGTTACTTATCAGAGCCAGTCCGAAAGCGATGGGTATGGTCAGGAGCAAATAGTTAGGTATCTTGTACTTGCGGTATCTCCGATCCACGAGTAGCCCCAAAGGAGCAAGGACTGCGAAGAACGCAAAGCCGTTAAAGAGGTCATGAATGCCTGCCGGACTACACAGCCGCCTCAGGGATAGTAGGACATTGGACCAAACATGGCCCATCACGATAGTGACCAGCGAGATAGGTTGGGTACCTACGGCTTCCCGTTGAGTAATATGTGCAACAACAAAGAAAACGCTAAGGGAAAGAAGAACCGAGCTTACCATCTTCCAGTTCCGCATGCTTCGCATAGCGAATGGAAGAAACAGGAATGGAATGATCGTTTCCTTGGACAGAACAAGCAGCGGGCATATGCATGCCAGCAGCACGACTTTCTCATACAGCATCAGATATACAATTGCCCCTATAGCAAAGAAGTACAGCGAGTCCACTAAGGGAGTCCCGACGCACAAGACTGTTATCCGACTAATCAGGAAAAAAATCGTCCCCAGAATACTGAGTTGCCACTCGAACCCTAACTTGGTGAGTACTCCGAACAGCAGAAGTGCCGTTCCTGTAGCAATGACGAAATTGACAACATAAAATGACAACTTATCCAGTTCCTCTTCGTTCGCAACCAGCGGGTGTAGCGCCTTCCGGACGAGTGAAGCCATGTATGGTATTAGCAGTCGGTATCGGTGTAGGTGGTTGACGTTGTAATTTCCATGTGACATTTCAATATAGCTCAATGCATCCGGAGCACCACGAGGGTCCGCCATATTAAAGTGACGAAACTGCTGGTAGGTTGCACCGTAGAGAACGGTTACAATGACCAGCAATAGGATGCTAAACCTCACTCGATATCTTGTCACAATGTTCTGTACTCGATCCGGAAAACGTGCCATGCTTCAATCCTCCTGTTTTGATTTGAAGTTCTCTCAGTGTTCTTGGTGTTCTCCGTGGTTCACTTCTTTCGGCTTTCTTACCACGGAGGTCACGGAGCACACGGAAAAGATAGAAAATTCCTTTTTCCGCGGCGCGGGAATTCCCCCTCTTGGCGCTGAATCTCCCCTCCTCACCATGCCGGTAATATATCGCCGGCCGCGCGGCGCTGTCAACAGCCCCGGAAATCGGCGCCTGAAGAGCCGGGGGGGGGCAAGATACCCTCTCGAACCGGCTAAAAGACGATAGACTCCCGCTCCAGGTGATTATGAGATGATTAGATCAGGGCGAGGTCGTCGGCAGGATCGTATTCTTTGAACCCGAAGTGACCTTCAAGCTGTCGCGTATCGAAGGCGTGCGCATTTACGAACTGGGCATCTCCTACCAGGGCCGCACCTATCGCGAAGGCAAGAAGATCGGCAAGCGCAGCGTCCTGCGCCTGAAAAAGTAAACGATCGAAATACGGTCTAAAATCCGAACAGATAGCTGTCGCCGATATGTTTGATGAGCGGCAAAGGTATCTTTTTGGCGGTGGCCGCGCTTCCGCTACGGGCCAGCAGCCACAGGTGCGAACAACCCATCCGCTGCAGCTCCGTCAGCAGTAACGGCAGATTATCTTGTTCATACGCGGCATACAACCGGCCGCGGCTGACTGTCGTTCCGGAACCGGTCTGATGATCAGCGATGCGGGCAAACACCGTGGCGCGCAGACAATTGCCGCGGGCAAAGGAAAGGTCCAGGCGACGGCTGCCCCACTTCGCTTCATACGGGATAATATTCGCCACCAAGGCCTGGCGGGGCAGTTCTTCCTGTATGAATCGTCCCATCCGGATATCGGCATGCGCTGTAAAAACTGCCACTGGCGCCAGCGGAAAACCGGGGAAAAAACAGACGGCCCAGACCAGAACCATCGCCGGCAGCACGATCGGGCGAAAGCGCGCCGATAATACAATCTTCAATTCGGCCGCAACCAACGCCGCGCCCAGGCCCAGCAGCGCGATGATACTGAATCCGGCTTGAAAGGTGGCAAACCCGGCCGTATTTCCGAACAGACCATTAATGGCGTTGGCGCCGATGAACCAGACGGCGATCACGCTGAAAAAATCATGGGCGCTGTGCTGCCGCCGCCGCCGCCACCAGGCCCAGGCAATTCCCAGACAAAGCGGAAAACCGCCATGCGAATCGGATTTGAGCCAGAACCAGAGATTTTTCCAGAATTGCACGAAGGTCAGCGCGTGCAGCAATCGATTCGGAGAGGAGGGGGTTGCCGCCGGATCGAATCCGAGTCGGTAAAGATAAAAACCGCAGACCAGAAGCAGCGCGGCACCCACCAACAAGGCCGGCGACCATTGCCGCCGGACAACTGAGCGCAGCCAGCAATAGCTCCACACCAGACCGAAAGGCAGAGCAGGTATCGGCTGGGTCACAAACGCTGCTGTGAGCAATATCGCTGCGGTCGACAATGAACCGCGTAATAATGCCAGGATCATGCCGATTCCCAGCGTATATGCCAGCATTTCCTGGATCTGGCCGCCGGCGATTCCATAATACCCGGTTACTGTACTGGTCAGGGTAAATAGAATCGCCACTACCCGATCGGCCTGCAGGGCGCGGGCCAATGCATAGTTAACACCGACAAACATGATCCAGGCCAGAATCCAGACGATTAAAAACGCTTCCGCTGTCCGCATATTCAGCGCGTGTCCGATAATCCAAGCCAGCCCGCTGATGCCGGCCGGGTAGCGAACTGGAAACCATTCATTCAGTAAACCGGATCGCACATGCCCCAGCCATTCCCCCTGAAAAAGGTATCCGGTTATCTCCGCAACCGAAGTCACATCGGCATCAGGCGGGGCCGGGGTGAAGGCATAGGGCGCCAGGGGTAAAATCAGGAGTATCACAAAAAAAAGCGTAAAGCGCCTGCCTTCGACAAACCCTGGTATTTTGCCCGGCGTTCTCAGATTCCGCCAACCTAACGCCAGGCCGCCGAGTACCAGCGCCAGATGCGTCCATTTCGAAGGAGCGGAGAGCAGCGCATTGCCATGCGCCCGTGTTGCCACTACAACGAGAATGATGGTGACCGCAATTCCTAACAGCACCCGTTCGGTCATCCCATGGCGCGGCCGTAGCGCATCCCCCGCTTTGAAAAAAAGGAAAATAAGCAGGCCGAGATCCGCCGCCAGACAGACGCCCCCCCAGGGGAGGTCGTAGGCATACCCGAACAGTGCGCGCGTACCCCAGGCCGCCAACACCGCGCAGGCCATCCCCCATGACAGTAACCGGGCAATCGTCACTCTACGCCAAAAATGCAGGACCAGCAGCAACACGCCGATCACCGCCACCGTGCCACTATTTAACATCAACAGCCATCCGCGTTCCCGCAGCGCGGTATTATGAAGCAGCTCCGCAACAGCTGATGGAAAAAACTCCGCTACCCGAACCGGCAGATCATATAAAAACCATTCCATATTTCACTCCCTAGCTCTTACCGGGCAGTCTTGCACCTTTTCGTTCGTAGAAAAAATGAATCTCCCCTCCTCACCATGCCGGTAATATATCGCCGGCCGCGCGGCGCTGTCAACCGCCCTGTTCTATTGTCAAGCCAACATGAATATTTCCGGTTCCGGGCGTCGAAGTGCTCGAGGACCAGCGCCGGGCGAAGCATCCACTTTCTATCCTAGAAGGAGGGGTCCGGCCCGCCTTCCGCCATTTTGAGCTGGAACTATGTCAGAAATGCGGTTATGGCTATTTGCCGGATCCGCATTAATTGAGTCAGCCTCGATCGTTTTAATGCAACCCCACTCTCCGACGGTATCGGCGGTATAGCAAATGATTGAGGGGCCAACGGTTGTATCCGTATCGTCTTAATACAAAGCGAACGAGATTAAACAAAGGTTCTATGTAGCGATTTCTCCTTCTTAATCCCCCGTAGTGCTTTGATAGCGTTGATACAAAATCTAACAGTATTTCTTGGCGAAGGGCAACAGCATCGCGATTCATAGCATCGATGTATTCACTCTGAGGGAAATCAGATGAAAGCGAATACATTTTCCAGAAAATGGCGGGAAATTTCAGCGAGCTGATCTCGCGATGAAATCCAATTTTTACTTTATGAGCCCATAGGCGCTTTAAAAATTCCAGATCATCACCGACTTTGGTCTTCAATGACCACGGACCGATCGCCTCGACGAGAGAGCGCTTATGCATCCAATTGCTCGGGGAAAGTCCTCCATGCTGGGTCTTTAGACTTTCGGGAAGACTAAAAAAACTGACAACTCCTTCAGGTCCAATAATCGCTCCTAGGGAATAGACAAAATCGCAATCTTTCTGTTGGATATGCTTCGCGAGTCCCTCGAGATGCCATGGGAACCAAAGATCGTCATGACCTAAATAAGCGATGTATTGCCCTTTCGCGTTTTTTAGACCCTCATTTCTAGGCTTGCTTGGGGTTCCGGAATTCTCGGGGAGATTCAGCCAGTGAAATCGATCGTCACCAAAGGACACGACGGCCTGCTCGCTATTATCAGAACAGCCGTCCCCGACGATCCAAACCTCGAAGTCCTTAAAAGTCTGACGCAGAACGGTTTCCAAGGTCAGCCTCAATGTGCCGCTGCTGTTATAGGTCGGGATAATGACCGTGATTAATGGTGAAGAAATCATTCGAATATTCTATTCCTGTCATCCCTTTAGAGAATGTGCGGGAACGAAAATCGCGTTTTTGCCGCGATTTTGAAATCTTCCAAGGAATTTTTTTCCTGGCGGAGAAGCCGTTCAAGAAAATGGTTATAGAGAATACTTCGATGCCGGCTTTGAAGGGCGGAATAGCTTTGGCTGTGTATCGAGCTGATCAGATCCAGTCGCCTGGCATCCCAAAGAATGTCCGGACGGTCGTCTTCGTGGAAATCCGCGATGACGAACTTCGATTGGTATTTAACTTCCGGAGCGAGGTAATTCAGGCCGTCAGCCCCCACCACCAGAAGAAAGTGAGCGGCGTGATAACCGTTGAATCGGAGATCGGTATTTTGGTACCTTTCCCGAATGAAAAAAACGTCGTTGCCGCCGTTCCTTCCCGCCCTGATTTGCTCGATCTTTGCCGAGACCCCGTCTTGATCAGCGAGTTCAGGCGAGCCCAATCCCCATTTTGAACAGAGAGGATGGAAATATATCCAATGCGCGCCGGCAGTCCTCAGCCGCTCAACCAAGCTATCCAGCTGCCCCACTCGGCTCGCCGACGTGAGCGCGCTCGCTCCGATCTTGAGCTCACTTCCTTCCCGGTCGATCCGCTGTCGAAGGAATTCGATCCGCTTCAGAGTGCTTCCGACCCCTCCTTTGGAGTTGTCCTCCCAATCATACATGGAAAGCCGGATCGTCGTCGCGTATTTGAGCAATGCGTCGGCGACATGGGATCTATTGATGAGGCTCCCATTGGTGACAACCGCGATCTCTTGAAAACCAAACCGGCGGGCGTTCTCGAGAACCTTCGGAAACAGAAGCGACATCGTCGGTTCACCGCCGGTCAATAAAAGGCCTGATGTTTGACCCTTGAGATTGGCAAAGAGCTTCTCCAAGAAATCTATGGTTAAGTGATGATGCTTGGCGGAATTGATGCTTGGACATTCCGGACAAACGCGGGTGCACTCGCTCGTCAGATCGAGCTCAAGCGTTACCGGAAATATGTTTTTGCCCTCCAAATAGCTGTTGACCCTCTCTTTGTGAAGGCCGACTTTTAATATCGACCCGACTTCGGGTTTTGAGTTGATCATCCTTCTGTAGCAGGCCTTATCTCTCGATGTAAAAACGAGTATATCAGAATTTCATGATGGCGTTAAGAGCCCCGGAAATCGGTGTGATAGCCAAGGAATAGTGTCCCCCTCAACAGACAAGCTAAAATGTCCCCTTCCAGGAGGAGGGAATGAAGGAGACTATCACCTTGAGTACGCGTGAGGTTCAGCGGATGCAGGTTCTCGAGCAGGGCCCGGAAAGCCAAGCGGCAGAGATCCCCCAGCTGGAGGCTTTCGACCGGAAAGCCTCTTATAAGCCGCCGCAGAGAATCTCCCGAGAGAAGCTGGACGCCCTCGGGACCTTACGATACGTAGCCGGCGGGGCCCTGGCTCCATCTAAGATGTCCCATGACTTTCTGATGCAGGTCCGCATGGACTCTATCGGAACGGTTGTTTATTCGGATTTCATCCGGCATCCGGAGTGGGGGAAGCTCCTCTAGAATGGCCGTTCCCCCAGGAAGCTCGTCACCGCCGATAATGACCGCATTTATAGTATTTCCGAACCCAGGCAGACGATTTTCCTCTACCGAAAAAATGAAGGATTCCGTGACCTGGCCATGGAAGGCGTCACGGACCTTGTTCCGCGCTCGGATAGAAAAAGCCTGTACATCGTCCGGCAAAAGAAAACATCACTCCTGGATCTCGAGGGAGGCGGCGCGGACCGGAACGATGCCGATCTGGGAAAGCTCTTCCCCTGTTTGGGCCTCTACAGTGACCCTAAAAACAACCTTTATGTTTTGATGGAGAAGAGGCTTCTCAAGATGAACGAGGAGGGGAAAATCATCCGGACCCATGTTGTTCTTATTGGCTATAGCGGATGTGATACAAGTCCTGCATCCGCATCAAGATCCTGCGGTTCTCACCTTGCACTTTCCTGTTTCCCATTAAATATTTTTTCTCTGTACCAGGAATAGGTTAAAGCGATCCCCTTCTCAAGATCCACTTCGGGAACATATCCGGTCATACGGAATGTCTTGCTCATATCAGGAGCCCTTCTTACGGGCGAGCCCGCGGCGCTTTCGCCGGGTTTGATCTTAAGATCCTTGCCAACCGTCCTCAGAACTATTTTTGCGACATCTTTCATTGTATATTCCGGGCTTTGATTTCCGATATTAAATGTTTGTCCTGCACATTCTTGCATTTCACCTACAGCCCGCATCATTCTTACCGCATCCCTGATATAGCAGAATGTTCGTTTATGGTCGGCGGAAAACACATCCAAAACACCGGGAAGAGGTGTAACGTGAGCAAGCTGTAAAAGTTCGGGGATCACATGCGATAGTCCCATTCTCGGACCGTAAAGATTATGCGGTCGAACAATCGTAAAAGGCAGACCGGAATGATGGCAGAGGGCTTCTCCATAAATTTTTGAAAGCATATAACTGGTTCTCGGCAGATCCAGTCCGGTGAGAGCGAGCGGGGTGGTTTCAGGCGTCGGTATTTCCATCTTAAAATGCTTGAGTGTTCCCGCATAGACCTCGCTGGTTGATGCAAAGATCAAACGCTTCAAATCCTTCTGCTCCCTGCAAAGATCAATTATTCCGATAAGCATGAGCATGTTATTCTGCAACACCTCCAAAGGACGTTTCTGGACATGAGTGACGCCGATTATCGCGGCAAGATGATAAATATACTGATAATCCCGTTCAATTACATTCTGCCATCCCTTCGAAAGCAGGTTCCGTTCGATCAACCGCACTTTGCCGTTGGCCAGAAGATGTTTCAATTCGTCGTCCATCATGCCGCGCTGAAAATTGTCCAAAATATCGATCTGATATCCTTCTTGGGCGGACAAAAGAGAGGAGAGATGATAACCGATGAACCCCGCTCCCCCTGTAATGAGAATTTTTTTTATTGCAGTCATTCAATATCTCCCTTCTCTTTTTTTGTTATCTGCACGATAAAATATTTATTATTTTTATAACTGTATTTATTCATTTATAGAAACGAATTTTCTTTCCATTATTACATCAAGCCACGTCCGATGGATCCGACCTCAAATCCGGCTTTTTTCAAATTCCGGAGCTGTTCCGAAGAAAGAACGGCATTTGCATCAAAAATATAAGGACGATTTTCTTTCAACCAAACCGGAAAATCAAGCTGCTGATATTCCTTATGTTGAACCGCCAAAACGACCGCATCAAAACCCTCAGGCGAAGGAAGGTCTTTATAGATCCGCATGTGGAGTTCCGGCCAATAATCCAATAAAGGATCGCACGGAACGATCACGGCTCCCATCTGAACGGCTTTTTCATAAAAAATCCTGGCCGGCGAACACCGCGCATCCCCGATGTCCTGCCGATAACTGACGCCCAGCAGCATGATTTTTTTAGAATTGAGATCACCGTTGAAATGACGGACAATGAAATCAAGGGTGACCAGAGGCATGTTGTTATTCACCGTAATGGCTTTTTCTGAAAAAGGAAATTCGTTGTTTTTAAGGTTGAATAAGTCCCTCGCAGCGACCTTGGCAAATAACGGATCTTTTGTCAAACAGTATCCACCGACGCCGAATCCCGGTTGTCTTATATTATTATGGGTTGGTCTTTTTCTGATGGCATCAATAACCTCGAACAGATCGATCCCGACCGCTTCAGCAAACCTGCCCCATTCTTCGATAAAAGCGATATTCACCGCTCTATAACTGTTTTCAAGAACTTTTCCTGTCTCTGACGCGGTCATGGAATGCAATCGGGTTAACGGAAAATCCTTGACATTGATCACTTTTGAAAGAAAATCCTCACATTTATCAGCGGCTTCTTCCGTATACCCCGAATACACGCGCCAAAAATTAATGATGGAATCCAGATATTTGTCTCCGGGCATGACGCGTTCATAAGAATGTGCTATCAAAATAGCATCGTCCGGCAGTTTTCGCTCTTTCAAAATGGATCGGATCTCCGGAACAACTATCTTTTCACAAGTACCCGGAGGAACCGTGCTCTCAACAATGATCAACGCTCCTTGAGGAAGATACGTGCCTAAAGCTCGTATCCCTTTTTTAAACCCGTCCATTCTTACGACCGGTTTTTTCCGTTCGAATTCAAGATCCAGATTGATGCTGACAAGTGTTATGGAGGCAAGCGCAAACACGGCCGGATCACCCGTCGCGAGAAGATTCCCTGCTTTCCAGACCTTTTCGAAAGCGAAAGACATTTTTTTATCTAAATTATTAAAAGGCAGTATACCCCGGTTGATGGAATCGATTCTTTTCTGACCCTCCCCGGTCGGAAGATCTACCCCGATGACATTAAAAACAGATCGTCCTGAAGCGTCTCTCGCCCCGGCAACCGCAATACCCATTGCCAACCCGACGAACCCCAGTCCTTGGATACAAACCACCGGGCGGTCAGCATTATTAACATTCCTGTTCAGTGCGCGCGCAACATCAGAATAAACCTTATAAATACTGGTCACTATCTACTCCATGAAAAGCGGTACGTTGTTACGAAATTCAAAACAAAAGATCCAGAAATCTTCTTCCGTTCAAATAATATAACATATTCAGGAATGTCATCAAGCATGCAATAATTGCCCAAAATTACGATAGAAGTTTTTAGGGGTCCGGTTTTTCGGGATCAGGTCATCCTGGTTCGGCTACGAAGGAGTTTTTTCGGCGTTCGACGACGCCGCGTTTTTCAAAATGATCCCCAGTTCTTTTGAGCCTGGCCATATGAGAGGGGGCCCCTACTTCTTTCCTTGACAAGCACGCGGCCGGGGACCATTATATGCATAGATTGGTGCCAGAACCATCAATGAGGTTCTTATGGAACAGTTCGAAAATGAAGTGGAGTTGATCGAATACTTCATCGAATACTTTAATATTCTCCGGAAACGACGATGGCTCATCATCGTTCCCACGATTCTCCTGGCCCTCGTCGCCGGCATCGTCAGCTTCCTAATCCCGCCCAAGTGGGAAATCGATGCCATTATTCAGCCGGGGAAGTTTTTTGTTCG
>Ga0315293_10000155_pt1 | contig 58279 bp, 57 predicted proteins | sample YL17G13_20_MG_FD_203071 | JGI IMG/M metagenome (GOLD analysis project Ga0315293, IMG submission 203071) | Sediment microbial communities from Yellowstone Lake, YNP, Wyoming, USA - YL17G13_20 | ecosystem: Environmental > Aquatic > Freshwater > Lake > Sediment | place: USA: Wyoming | collected... | reverse complement strand
TACTATACTTAACTTGAAGGATAATTTTATCTCCTTCATGGCTCACCCCCTACTGTATTGTTTGTATCTAATCAACACAGTATCAGGTGAGCCTTTATCCTTCAATCACGGAATTGGAGATGCTTCCATTAATGATTATATCTGCACTCTCTTTTGCTAGCTCAATTGCTATGTATTGGCCTATGCCTTTGCTTGCGCCCGTAACTAATACAATTCTATTTTCTAAAATTCCTGGCAAGTTTATTCACCTACTTAAATATTATTTAGAATATTTAGAATAATTTTTTAATATATTTTTTCACTTTTAGTGTCATCTGATTTCTATCTTTCATTCATAAAAAGTATAAGCTACAAATCTTCTTTGAGCCCCTCAAGTATGTTTTTGAATAGTTTGGTAATTAATTTTAGATTTATATATAGGATTATTAAAAATTATTCAGCAATAATAACTTCAACACCCATTTCTCTTATTTTCTCAATAATATCTTTTGGCACTTTGTCGTCTGTAATTAATTTATTTATAGAATTAATGGGACAAACTGATAAAATTGCTACTTTATTAAATTTAGTGTAATCTGCCATTACTATCCTAATTTCTGATCGTTCAATCATTTCTTTTCTTAACTCATTTTCTGCTACGTCAAAATAAGTAATCCCATGTTCAATAGAAATACCACCAACTCCTAAGAATAGTTTCTTTGCATAAAATTTCTGTAGAAACTCTTCAGAAATAGTTCCTGCTAAAGTTTGAAGTTCATTACTAAGTATGCCTCCAATTAAGATTGTATGAACTCCACTTTTATTACCAAACTCCTGGGCAATGTTAATTGAATTTGTTATTACAATTAAATTTTTTCTTTCAGAAATAAATTTTGCGATCTGGGCCGTAGTGGTACCAGCAGCGATAAATATTACCTCCTCGTCTTCGATAAAATTTGCTGCAGCACGACCAATTTTTTCTTTTTCTAATATATTTTTAGTTTTTCTTGTTGAATAAAAAATTTCACTACTAATTTTATGATTTTCAATTAATATAGCCCCACCGTGAATTCTTAACAATAAGCCTTGCTTTTCAAGATACTCAAGATCTTTTCTAATAGTTACTTCTGAAATTCTAAAAAAATTTGATAAATAACTAACTTTTACTTCTTTTTTTTCTCTTAGTTGCAATATGATATTTTGTTGTCGTTTTTTCATTATATAATTTCGAAACGTAACTTATATTTAGTACATTTTTTATAATATGTAAATAAATAATTCGTCAATTAATAATATAATATCATTTTTTTTATATTAGGCAAATAGGAGATTAAAAAGAAGAAGATAATTAAAGCATAGTAACTTTTTCAATAATTTTTATTATTCAAAATGGAGTTTTAAGCGGAAGTTCTTAGAGATCAAATATTAATTTTGGCTATTGCATACCTAAAAATCCAAAATCATTTTAAATAGATATCTCTATAGAATCAATACAAAGATTAAAGTGGTTTTATTTTTATAAGTCTCATTAAAGACAATATGGAGCTGAAATACAGACAATTTGGAACCCTAGGAAGAACTTTTTACAAACGAGTTAGAAGTGACTCTACGAATAGAGAGTATGTATGGCTATATCTGCTTCATACATTTGGAATAATACTAAAAAAAGAACATGATAAATCCAAAAGAGGCAAGGAATTATAAGATTAAAGCCAAAAGATTCGCTACCAAGTCTCGAATTAGCTTAAAGTTGCTGATTTTGTGACTTAGCTTTGTTGGGTTTGAAGTACTTTAGTCTCCCAAGAAGTAAAAATACTCGTTTTATTATACATGCAAAAGATGTCAAGATCATATTCCAGCTTTCATTTAAAGCAGCAAAACAGTTCTTTCTACTTGCATAAAATAATTTCCCATTTCCAGTAAGTCATGTACAGACTGATAATAATCCTGAGTTCCTGGGTGAGTTTTAAAAGTTTATAGCAAAACTTCGAATTCCTCATTATTTTATCTACCTAAACTATCCAAGACAAAACAACAAAGTAGGGATCCCTTAAACTCGATATCATGGAATTCTGGGAACATTGTAACTCTGTTAATATTATTTATGGGGGAAAACAAGTTACTTGCTTTGTGGGATAATAGGTACTACGGCTATAGGCCCCATTAGGTGCTAAACTATCTCATAATTGAAGAATTCTACAGACAAAGAGAAGGTCTAAAGTAAAACTAAAAAAATTTATTATGTTTCAAATATTTGAGATGTTACGAATCATAATAATATATTTAATATATTGACAAAGAATATATAATAAATATAATTATCGCAAGTTGCGATATGTAATGTAAATAAAAATCTTACTTACACGGTATATAGTGTTAGGTAAGATTATGAAAGAGAGGTGATTTATCATTTGATCTAAGAAGCTCCCCAACGTAAGCATGACGAAGCGGAATTGAGGCAAAGGAGCTTATATGTACACAGCAAAAAAATCTTTCATAAGGTAAAAATAATTTCCGAGGGAATTGTTCGTGATGGGGGGTGATTTTTTAATAGTGTTTAAATTTAGTATGGAGTAATGAAATTGCGGACAAAATGGTTTTTGATATTAGTGTCCAATGGTAAGTAAAAAATTTAAAAGAAGGAGGATTTTGAAAGTGAAAAAAAGAGGGAAAATATTTACAACGATTTTCGTTACGATACTTATTATGGCAATGTTGGTTCTGCCCGTTGCTTGTACAACGCCACAGACAGCGTCTAGCGGGGCTGCTACTGAAGAAACAGCTGCCACTGCTGCCAAAGAAACAGTTGCCGAAACATCTGCAGAGGAGACTGCTGCAAAAGAAGGAAAACATTTTGAGGGAATTAATATAGTGTTTGACACTGGAGGACCTGAGGGTAATCCTTGGTCCGCTATATTATATAATGGAATAAAAGATGCAGAAAAAGATTTAGGATGTAAAGTAACAATGCTTTACGGCGATTGGAGCCCTGAAAAAATGATTTCAAATTTCAAAACGGCTTTGGCAACTAAGCCTGACGGCATTATTACTTTTGGGGCACCAGGAGACGACGCATTGATGCCTTTGGTCGATGAAGCTATATCAAATGGAATAATAGTAGAAATAATAAATTCTCCATGTCCTAAAATTGAAGCAAAATATAAGGCAGAAGGAGTAGGATTTGTTGGTGCGGAGATGTATGATTTTGGCTATATGCTAGCAAAGGCTGCTGTGGAAAAAGCAGGATTAAAAGCTGGAGACAGGGGAATGGTATGGGGCCTAATATCTCAACCAGCTCGTGGCGAAAGGAGTAAGGGTGAAGTTGATGCTTTAAAAGAAGCAGGCTTAACAGTTGATTATCTTGAGATTTCACCCGATGTGAACGCTGATACAACGTTAGGTATCCCTGTTTTTAGTGGATATGTAGCATCTAATCCAGATGTTAAGCTTGTAATTACTGACCATGGTGGACTCACAGGAACTTTTGAGGCACTATTAAAAGGAGCTGGTAAGGGACCTGATGATATATATGCAGCAGGTTTCGATATGTCACCAGCTATAGTAGAGGGAGTAAGGAACGGTTATATTGATCTTGTTGCGGATCATGAACCATATGTTCATGGTTATCTACCTATTGTTCAGCTTTGTTTTGCTAAAGCATATAAACTCGCTGGTCTTCACATTAATTGTGGGGCCGGGCTTGTAGACAAGAACAATATTGAGGAAATTGCTCCATTGGTAGAAAAGTATCTTCGGTAATAATAGCGCTATGGAGGTTGTGTTTTTCTGCAGGTTGAAATTGTAACAATGATGATTGCCCTCGTGTTATATTGTTAACGTAGTGGTTTTTTATTACAGAATCAATTTCAGCGCGGGGGCGTATTTTTATCTGCTTTACGAAAAATAGCTTTGGATTACCAGATGATTTAAGAAGGAGAATGTTTGGTGGAATATTTAGTGCAGATGATCAATATTCATAAATCTTTTGGAGTAGTAATTGCCCTGGATCGAATAAATTTTGAAGTAGGGTATAACGAAGTCGTTGGTTTGTTGGGTGATAACGGTGCTGGTAAGTCAACTCTGATTAAAATTCTGACCGGTTATCATACATCGGATAGTGGTGAGATGTATTTTAAGGGAGAGAAAGTTGAAAATTTCTCCGTCTCAAAAGCCAGGGATATTGGGATAGAAACAGTTTATCAGGAAAAAGCGCTGGCAGACCAGCAACCCCTATGGAGAAATATATTTATGGGTAGGGAAATTGTAAGCTATGCAGATTTTCTGAATTTAAGAAGAATGAAGGACGAAACGTTAAAGATCATGGTGGATATAATGGGGTTTACTTCCATTGCTGTTTCCCCAGATTCAAGTGTAAAAACTATGTCCGGCGGAGAAAGACAAGGGGTAGCTATAGCAAGAGCATTATATTTCGAAGCTGAGCTTATAATCCTTGACGAACCTACCATGAGCTTATCGCTTTCTGAAACAAAAAAGGTATTGGATTTTGTTGGACAGATAAAAAAAGCGGGTAAATCCTGTATTTTCATTGACCATAATATTTACCATGTATATCCGGTTGCTGATAGAATTGTTATTTTAGATAGGGGTAGAATTGCTGGTCAATTTTTGAAAAAAGACATTTCTCTAGATAATCTTGTTGAAAAGTTATATCTGGTTGCCAGAACGGGAGAACTAAACAACTCCAGCTCAAATTAGTAATCAACTCAAAATTGACAATTGATTCATAAATAATATTGATTTTTAGAATTATTTAGGGAGGTTTTTTGATGTTTAAGGGCTTCAAAAATCTTAGCAGATTTAGATTACAATATAGCATATTTATTGTTCTTTTAGTTATATGGATAATTTTTATTATTGGAAGTCCAAGGACCTTTCTTCATTTTACTATTTATTCTGCTTTTATGTCCACTATTCCTTTTTCGGCAATCATGGCATTAGCATTAACTCTTGTAGTTATTTCTAGTGAGATAGATCTATCTTTCTGTTCAATTATGGGTTTTTGCGGATGGGTATTTGTCGCTACTCTTACTACAACAGGGAATATTTATTTAGCATTTTTTACGTGTTTGGTTACTGGAATAATTGCAGGATTTTTAAATGGGGTAATAGTGGTGAAGTTAAAAATCCCATCACTTGTTACGACTCTCGGGACGATGTATTTCTGGAGAGGATTAGTTATGGTTTGCTCGGGGGGATTAGGTAAATCGCTTGTTATCGCAAAGGGTACAGTCTTAAATTCGTTACTCATTGGGAGAGTTGGAGGTCTTATTCCTGCTCAAATGATATGGACTGTTGTCTTTGCAGTAATCCTATGGGCATTTTTAAATCGGCACAGGTTCGGGGCACATGTGTATTTTGTTGGGGACAACGTGGAGAGTGCCAGGATGATGGGTGTTGGGGTTGATATAGTAAAAATGACAGTCTTTGCAATACTTGGATTCCTCGCTGCTTTTGCTGGGGTGATAACAAGTCTTGAAATTTCTTATTATTGGCCAGTTTTAGGAGAAGGATATCTTCTTAAGACGATTTCTGCTGTTTTTCTAGGCGGAACTTCAGTTTATGGTGGAGCAGGAACAATTTTTGGAACTTTTATTGGATCACTAATTATTGGTGCTCTTGAAGCCGGGATTGTGGCAAGTGGTCTCGCGGGATTTTGGACCCAATTAATTTATGGCTTTATCATAGTAGTATCTGTAGTTATTCATTCACTAGTTAGGAGAAGAATGCTTCAATAAATAATAGATATAATTATTTATAATTAATTTGAAGAATAAGAAGTGACTTGTAAATCTCTCGAGGGATTGAAATGGAAAAGTTGAGTATTGGGATAATTGGAGTATCGCAGGAAAATTTCTCCCCGGATTTACTGGTGGTATAAAAAAATACTTTAATCGGAGGGAAATAAATATGACATCAAAAGAAAGAGTTCTAACAGCATTATAGCATAGAGAACCAGATAGAATTCCTATTACAGCTAGCTTCACACCAGAAACTGCATTACGGTTGGAAAATTTTTTGGGCTTAGATAATAAAGAACAAATAACTTTACATGGTGGAGGGTATGAATTAGACATAAAGTTGGGAATAGATATGCTTCAAACTGCGGTGGGAGTTGTTGCAAACTATTATCTAGAAGGGGAAGAATATATTGATAACTGGGGTATAAAGTGGAAGAGATGTTACTATCAAGCAAAATATGGACATGGGTCCTATACTGAAATGGTCGGTCACCCTTTGGAAGATGATGGAGCTATAGATCTATACAAACCACCAGATCCTTTTGATGAAAATATTTATATCCAAGCAAAAAAGTTAATTAAAGATTACGGGGGAGAATTTGCAATTGTAGGAGTTGTACTTGCCACTATTTTTGAAGCAGCATGGTATTTAAGGGGTGGGATAGATAAACTTTTACTGGACTTTACTTTTAGTGAAGATATCGCAAATAGGATATTGGATATCCCAATGAATTATCATTTGGAAGCAGGTAAAAGATTAATAGAACTTGGTTGTGATTTAATATGGACTGGTGATGATATCGGGATGCAAACAAATATGTTAATGTCTCCAAAAATGTGGAGAAAATTTCTAAAACCAAGAATGGCAAAAATATTTTCTGAATATAAAAAAGTAAATAATAATATAAAAATTGCTTACCATAGTGATGGGTATATAGATCCGGTCATTGATGATTTGGTTGAAATAGGAATGGATATATTAAATCCATTACAACCTGGTCCCGTAGATATCAGTAATCTTAAAAAGAGATATGGTAAGAAAATCTCTTTTTGGGGAGGAATAAATATACAAAAAACGTTACCTTTTGGAACACCTGATGAAGTTAAAAAAGAGGTAAAACAAAGGATAAAGGAATTAGGAGAAGGTGGCGGTTATATAATTGCTCCATCTCATCATATACAGTTAGATGTTAGCATTGATAATATAATGGCTTTTTTCGAGGCATCAAAAGAATATGGGAAATACCCACTAAAGTTTTAATAAATAATTAGAAAAATAATTAATAGTATGGCGAATGCAAAATATTAAACAATATATGTGTTAATAGATTTGGTAATTTATTCAAAACAAAACAGACGAAAATTATAAAGATTCTAAACATTTTACTAACAAATCATTGTAAGGGGGCTTTTATTGATTGATCCTGATATTGAAAAAAGAGTTATTGTCGCTCCCGTATCCTCTACTATCACTGAGGTAGAATTAAGGGAATTCATTGATGAAATAAGGCCTTATAAGTTTAGATCAGTTATTGTTGATGAGTACTACTTGGATTTGGCTCTTCAGCTGTTAAGAGGTTCAGGCAAAAGAGTGGGGATAGTGTTTTCATATCCCCACGGTGGAATGACCACTGAGACCAAAGTAAGGCTTACTGAAATAGCTGTAAATAAAGGATCTGACATAATTGTTCCGCTAAACATGAATGCCATAAAATCGGGTGATTACAAAGCTGCTATGGACGATCTTAAAAGCATCATAAGCACCGTACACGGAAAAGTAGATGTTATTGCGCTCCCTCAAGTCGCAATTTTAACTCTTGTAGAAATTGCGAAGGTTTGCGATATGATCCTTGAAGCAGGAACAAATATCGTTAAGACAAATACAGGATTGGGTCTTGGTGAAACACTATTAGAGCATGTTGAATTCATTAAGAGAAGATACAAAGACGATCTAATAATTGAGATTTCAGGTGGGATCCGTAATCTAGAGCAAGCTAGAGAGTTTGTAAAAGCCGGGGCTGATCGCATACATACAAGCTCCTGGAAACAGGTAATTGGGTTAGAGGATTAGGAAACTATAAATGAGAAAAGAGGAAGTAGCTGGAATAATCGATCACACTATCCTAAAAATGGATGTTGACTATGCAAGTGTAAAGTTAGTCTGTATGGAAGCTATTAGATTTAATTTTGCTGCGGTGGTTGTGTTCCCTTTACATATACCACTATGTGTTAAATTACTAGAAGATTCCAATGTTAAGATATGCGCAGCATTAACATGGCCGTGGGGAAGCCGAACCAAAGAGATCAAAGCATTTGAAGCTATCGATGCTATTAGCAAGGGTGCCGATGAGTGCGAGGTTGTGGTCAATATTGGAGCTCTCAGGCAAAAAAGGTATGATGTTGTTGAAGAAGAATTAGTACTCTTTCGAAAAGCCACCCATGAAAAAATTGCTAAAGTTATTATTGAGACATGTTTCTTAACAGATGAAGAAAAGGTTAAAGTGTGCGAAATAGCAAAAGGTATTGGTGTAGATATTATAAATACTTCAACTGACTTCTATTCACCACCTACTATTGAAGATGTGAAGTTAATAAAAGAGGTCGTTGGGGATTCTTTAGGGGTAAAAGCATCAGGGAGTATTAATAATGCTAAACAGGCTAAGCTCATGATTGAGGCTGGTGCTACTCGGATTGGTACTAGTTACGGTGTGGAAATTGTAGAGGGATGGGTTGAGGATTTTCCATTGGTTAAAAAGGTCATTACTGAACAAGAAATATTAAAAGCAAATAAAGAAGGAGTAAGAAATATTTTTCTTTATAGGGGTGATATATTAACTCCTGCTGCTTCTGACTTAGCTCGTGCTTCCGGTATTGCTATTTTTTGTGAAGGCAAGAGATTGTTTTGATAAAGCAAGTGTTCAAAACATTGAAAATATAAAATGTATTAAATGGTATTTAATAAAAAACAAAAAGCTCAATAGATGCTAATAATGATACCAATTTAATAATTGAAATGTTAGAAAAGTATATTAGTAGATTGAGAGACGGGAATGTAAATTATATTCTCAAGTTTGTCTTAGTTTACCAATCAGAGGATCGTTAAAATTGAGTGAGGTTGGTTTAAGATATGCAATTCTATATAAGGAATAATAATAGAATGAAAGGAGTGTTTATACATTAGGGAGCAGTTACATGAATTTGTAAGATACATATTAAAAGTTAAGTTCAGAAAGGAAAGGAAAAATGTTTAATACGAGATCATATATTAATAAGGATGGTAATTTGATCTGTTTATATACTAAGCCATGAGTTTATCCAGTCGAAGATAAACATGATGTAATTAATTTAAGGGCATATGAATTATCTTAAGATTATGTAAATGTTAATTTATGCTTTTGCCCAATAAATAGTTATGATTATTTTATAATTTTAACAAAAATATTTTTCTAATATTATGAATATATAGCAGGAGAGTAACATTATTTACCGGAAACCATAATGGAATATCTTTTAGGAATTGACCTTGGAACCTCTTCACTTAAGGCAGTCATAATTGATGAGCATTCAGATGTGTTTATATCAACCTCAGTGCCATATATTACTAAAGATATAGAAAATACTGCATCTGGATTTATAGAAAGAGATTTTGAGGAGTTCTGGATCGCAATAAAGCAAGTCGTCTCATTTTATATACAAGATCAAAATATCAATCCATCTCAAGTAAGGTGTATCGCCCTTTCGGTTCTAGGTGGGGCCTTTGCACCGCTAGACAGTAATTTCAAACCACTTAGAAAAGCGATTATTGGATTAGATATGAGAGCAGTTAAAGAATCTGAATTTATAAAAAAAGAATTTGGCAATGATAGAATACATGCATTTACGGGTCAGCCAGAAATTGCATTTTGGCCTGCAGCGAAACTTTTATGGATAAAAAATAATGAGCCTGAGATATTCAGAAGTACTCGGTATATCGCTTCGGTAGAAGATTATCTAATTTACAAATTAACTGGAAAGTTTATTTCAGAACGGTCAATTTGTTCCGAGACTCTTTACTTTGATATTGTCAATGATAGATGGTGGCTGGATATGCTTAATTTTATTGGAATTGACCGAAACTATCTACCTGAGGTAAAAAACTCTGGTGAAATTGTCGGTAACATCTCTATTGTCGCATCAAAGGAGACAGGTCTAAGCACAGAAACCATCATCGCAACTGGTGCAATGGACGTAGTAGCAGGTGCTATTGGGACAGGCAACATAACAAGTAGCATAGTTACAGAAATAACTGGTACAGTCTTAGCAATTGGCACTACCCATAGAGGCATTCTTTCAAAAATCCCACCTGAAATTCCAGTAAACTGTCATGCCTTTCCAAACACTTTTTTCCTAATGCCCTGGTGTGCTAGTGGCGGAGCAGTTCTAAAATGGTTTAATGATGAATTTTTTGATGATGCAAAACAAAAATCTACCTATGAAAAATCATATGATTTGATGACAAGAATAGCATCTAGTATTGCACCTGGTTCAGATGGATTATTGTTACTGCCCTATATTGTAGGGGGAATATGCCCTGAATCTAGTTCTGAAGCCAAAGGTGTGTTTTTTGGTATAAAAATCTCACATACGAGAGCTCACTTTGTTAGAGCTATATTAGAAGCAATAGGCTACGTGCTGAATGAAAAAATTGAGTTATTGCGTCAAATTGGTCTAAATATGAAAGAAATACGGGTAGTTGGTGGGGGTTCAAAAAGTGATCTCTGGAATCAGATTAAGGCAGACATTACTGGCATACCAATAGCAACAATGACTATAAAAGAAGCTTGTTCGCTCGGAGTTGCGCTTCTAGCAGGAGTAGCCGTTGGTGTTTATAGTAGTCTTGAAGATGCTGCAAATAGTAAATTTGTGTCTATTGAAAAAATAACAAGACCGATAAAAGAAAATAGAATAATTTACAATAAATGTTTTATGAAATATAGGGAACTCTATAAAAGTATAAAGCATTTGTTTTAGTGTGGCATAATTTATGATGTTTTGATAAATGAAGCATATCGCGGTTTAGAATAACAGCCTTAATACTAAAAATTTTCCAAGTTCTAGAAATAAAGCCTAAAAAAATTATTCAAAGATTGTAAAAATCCTTAGCGTTATCGTAAAGCATTTTTCTTGCATAATCGATTTCTTCCTTCTCGCTAAAATACTCTTCCTGCACTTTTTCAAATAGTACCCTTGCAATATTCTCTTTAGCAATTTGAAGATGACCATACATGCCCCCTATGAATATATAATCTCCCCCAAAACCAAAAACCTTGTTTGAGGGTACAGCTTCAATTAGTTGGTGTAAATAAAGACGCGCTGCGGTTAGGGAAATTATGTGAAGCCAGGCAAGATTGGCATAAACATTTTGGAAATTCTTAACAATCGCTACTAACTCATTACAATAAGGATATCCCCCATGGAATATATCAAATCGCACTCTTTTATATTCATTAAATAGTCCAAGAAGAAGAGTGGGGTCTGCGTTGGTGATATAATTTCCGTACCCTTCTTGTAGACCGGTATGAACCTGAATGGGAATTTTCGATTCATCGGCAAAACGAAGAATGTAATGTATTAGGTAGTCCTGAAGAGGAATCATATCAGCTGGGGAAATACCCCTTTCATCCTGCCAGCCTACATTTACAATGCTTTTATCAAATATTTTATTGAAAGCAATTTCCGCCTCATATTTAGTCCTCTTCCTAACTTCAAGGGATCTTGTATAGGCTATATCAAGCTTTATAGCCGATGCTTTTTTTGAGGCTAATAAAACCGGAAAGAAGTTAATGGACCACTCAACCCTTGTTAAGATAAGAAAAAGGCTCGGTGCAGAGAAAATACAAAATATATTATCCTTGTTTACAGAGGAGCTTGTAAAAAACAAAATAATAGACGGAAAATACCTCTTTACAGATACCACAACACTTGAAAAAAACATAGCCTACCCTACAGACATATCTCTTCTGTCAAGAGTAATTAAGGAAGCGGACTGTGTAATACAAAACGTAAAGCGCAAAAAAGATGCAGCCCTGTCAGCTGCAGTTAAAAAGGCAAAAACATTATCAAAGATTTATTACAGCTCCTCTAAAAAGACTAAAGATCTTTTAAATAAAACAGCAAAATCTCTCCTATCTATTGCAAAAAGGCAAGTTCATGTTGCAGGTGTTGCTATAGCTCACATGGCAGGCGCCATAAGCAGAACAAATATTAAAAGGTATGAAAAATTAAAAGAGGTTGGTAAAAAAATAGTAAGGCAGGTTGAGAATAGAATTAAAGGCGCTAAAGTGCCGGGCAGGATAGTATCCTACCATAAAGAATATGCTAAGGCTCTTCCCAAAGACAAAATTAACAAGCCATGCGAATTCGGAGCAAAACTCTCTCTATCTATGAGTAAAAACGGATATATAACAGATCACAGGCTTTATTCTTCAAATATTGCTGATATAACAACACTTGCCGGTGCAGTAAATTCCCACGCAAAAGCATTCAGCAAAGACTTTGCCGGCGCATTAGCCGACAAGGGCTTACTATGATAAAGATTTAATCATAAGTCTTGAGAAAAAATACAGGATAGCTCTTGCAATACCTCACAAAAAGAACAGAAGCGCTATGATGGGAAAAGATAAGGAAGAGCTGTATAACAAAAGATCAGCAATTGAAGCTAAGATAAGTGAGGGTAAAAGGATGTATGGCTTAAATAAATCTTACTACAAAGGATTTTCTGGTGATAAGATGTGGGCATCACTATCCATAATGGCATTAAACATAAGAAAGTTGCTTCGGGATATTACTAAAAGTCCTGATTTGATATACAGATTTGCAAAGTAAAAAAAACATAAAAATAAAAGTTTTAAAAAGAAAACAAAAGCATGGACTCATGTTTTTAGAATATAAAAAAGGTGAATTATTCACCAGGAACTAATTAGTTACAAATGATATATTGACTAATTAATAGCTGGAGGAAACCTCAGCATGCCTTGCTTTAATCTCATTGTTCGAGGGCAGGACTTCAACAATTATTTCAAAATCAACTTCCTCGCCCATCTCTAAATATCTGACCGTCCCTTCGGCTTTTTCAATAGCTCGACCACGCGGATAACTATTCCCCGGTTCCAAGCCCAGGACGTACTCCCTCACTCCAAGGTTTTTCCATTGGGTCATATATGGAAGGTTGTCCTTCTTGAACTTCATATGCATACCCAGACCATTACCATCACCAAATTTTTCATTCGAAAGAATAATGTGAGAATACCCACTCTTATCCGCAGGTATATCGTGTAAATAAACCCTCTCCTTATAATCTAGTTGTGGTGCCTCAAATACATTATAGGTGCCAAAATATTTCTTTGCCTCTTCATCGCGGGGGACGACTTTGCTATTAAACTCAATTAGTTTTGCGCCCTCATCCAGAAGTGGGAAGCCGAAGTTCATATGATAGAGCATCATGACCGGACTCTTGTGATTTCCGATGTTCGTTACTTTGTCATCTATCTTTATCCAGAGGCCATCCATCGACGTGGTTATCCTTCTTCTAAGTTCAAGATTATCGAGAAAAACTCCTGCCTCTTTTGCCTTGCCCTCAACCCAGAATTTGTAATTATCACCATCCCACTCGCTACCAGTTGAGATATCATAGCCAGGCGAGTTTGATATTCTTCCGTGTAATCCGAGCTCCTCACCATTATCAACACACGCAGTACCCATGTAACTTGCACCGCATGTGCAAAGAAGTCCGCCAAAGAAAGTGCGCAGCCATTCAATTTTTTGACTTTCGTACAAGTAAGGCGATGTATCGCCTGCGGCGGACCTCCAGACAAGCGACGCACCTCTGTAATCAAAATACGAAATATCAAGGCTCCTATCCAGTAAAACCAGAGCATAGAGGCCTGCTGCGTTCTTCATCTCAGCAACTCTCACCCCGCGTCCGGGGCCATCTATATATTCCATAAACTTAATACCACCGAGTTGCGAAATGTCCCCTGTCTTTTCCAACAGTTCTTTCCTTGAATAGTTTTTACTAAATATTTTCATTTCATGCTCCTTCGCTAATTATTTTTTCCTTTTCGACTTTCTCAGAACAGCAGGTTGCTTATGCTTGCGGAAAGTGACAGCGGTTTATCCTGTGCATATTTCCAGCCCAGATAGCCCTTATCTAACCCAACCTTGTACCTGCTTATGTCCATAATTCATCTCCCTTAGCTCAAACTCAGCTCATCTTGAATCGAATATATCTTCCTTTTTAGAATTTATAATTACTTTGATATTTCATTCGAATCACCATTAAACATCAAGGAATGAATTAAATAGTAAGATACCAGGATATATTAATATATTTTTGGATATTTGCTAATAGAGAACTTGTTGATAAAAATTTTATTTTCTTTATAATAGGTGTCATTACATATATATGTAAGAGGGGACAAGAATGAAAAAATTGAATATATATTTTGATGATAACCAGTATGAAAACTTAAGAGAAAAAGCATACAAGGACAAGACCACAATGTCGGATATCATAAGAGAGGCTGTTGATGAATATCTTAGTAAAACTGATAAAACAAAAATTATGAAAAGAGAAAATGACCCGATCTTTGAAATTATTGGAATGTTTAGCTCTGGAATCGGGGACCTGGGAGCCAACCACGATAAATATCTATACGATGATGATGAAAAATAAGATATTTATTGACACAAGTGCGTTTATATCACTGGGCGACAAGGATGATAGAGATCACATTAGTATTTCCAGCCTATTTAATAAAATCACGAAGCAAGGCGCAGACCTGATTACAACTGGCTATATATATGCTGAAACCATAAACCTGATAAAAAGAAAAAAGAACAGTTACTTTGCAATTAAGATGGGTGATCTGATAAGAGAATCAGAAATAGTCGAAGTATATTCACCAGGCAATGCGGATAAAGAACTTGCCTGGAATATATTCAAAAAATACTCAGATCAGGATTTCAGCTATACAGATTGCGTTAGTTTTGCCGTGATACAGAATTTAAAAATCGAGCAGGCCCTGACTCTGGATAAAGATTTCGAAATTTTCGGAATTAAAATAATCATTTAGCTCAGTTCTTATACCCAGCAAAAATAACGTCAACACCGCGCATGGTTATTTCTTCTGTTGTCCGTACCAGGTATGATAGCGGCTCCACCACTTTTCAACTTCTTCAGGGGGGATAATTTCGGGCTTTCCTTTCAAGAGCGCAAGATGGTAGGTCTTGGCAACATCTTCCACCATGGCTGCAGCTTTAAGGGCAGCATAGGGAGTCTTATCAAAGGCAAACACACCATGATTTCTTACAAGCACTGCTGGAGCACGATTTCTTACTTTAAGTATAGCCTTACCAATATTATCTCCCTCATTTGAAGCGTATTCAGTACATGCAATATCATCACCAAACTCATCGGCAATGGCTGTCAGGCAAACTGGTATGGACATACCACAAGCTGCAAAACTGGTGGCATAATTTGAATGCGTGTGCACTATCCCATTCACATCGGGCATGTGTTTGTACAAAAAAATATGAATTGGCAGATCAACAGATGGGTTCAGCCTACCCTCAACAATAGTGCCTTCCATATCTGTAACGACGAGATCCTCTATCTTCATATCCTCATAATTTATGCCGCTTGGCTTTATGACAATAAGATTTTCTTTCGGATCCCTACCACTTGCATTTCCATACGACAAGACAACCAGACGATACTTACTCAAGCCGAAATTGGCCTTATGTACCTCCATTTTAAGTTCTTCTAACATATATCTCCTTTAAAAATACGATCTCCTGGTTGTGGAAGCAGAATGAATTTGAGCTTTTACTTAATAACATCCAGCTTTATCTTCTTTAACCGTTTCATAACAGAATTTGGATCCCTGCCGAAATAATCGTGAAGTATCTTATACAGTTCAAACAATTTCATGTACACAGAGTTTGCTTCCTTGTTTGGTTTATAAACCTTTTCCTTGATCCTGGCCATTGCCCTGGCAGCATCCACTATGGAATCATAACCACCATTAGCCTTTCCGGCGGCAACCGCACCAAACATTGCTGATCCAAGAGCGGGAGCCTGCGGGGATGCTGCAAGCTTGATTTCCCTCCCAGTGACATTAGAATATATCTGCATCAAAAGCGTGTTCTTCTCCGGAAGCCCTCCGCAGGCGTAGAGTTCCTTAACTTTAACTCCCTTTTCTTCAAACGACCCTATTATCATATTTGTGCCAAACGCTGTAGCCTCTATTAAAGCACGATATATCTCATGGGGTTTTGAGTTCAGGGTTAGGCCAACTATCAGCCCTGTTAAATCTACATCCACCAGTATTGATCGGTTGCCATTTAGCCAGTCCAGCGCAAGAAGGCCAGACTCACCGGGCTTAAGATCCGCAGCTTCGCGCTCAAGCAGGGCGTGGATATCAACTTTCTCCTCACGTGCTTTGATTTGATATTCCTCAGGAACAGCATTCTCAACAAACCATGCGAATATGTCACCGACTCCGCTCTGACCTGCCTCAAACCCAAAGTAACCCGGCAGAATACCGTCCTCGACCACCCCGCACATGCCCTCAACCATCTTTTTCTCTCTGCCCAGGATCATATGACATATCGACGTCCCCATTATCATAACCATCTTACCCTCATCGGTTACGGTTGCAGCGGGAACGGAAACATGGGCATCCACATTCCCAATGGAAACTGCAGTGTTATTAGAAAGCCCTGTCAAGTCAGCGAACTCTTTTGTGAGGTTGCCTGCCTTGTTGCCAAGAGGTACGATGTCCAGAGATAACTTTTCCTGAACAACGGTTTCAAGCCTTGGGTCAAGCGCCCTGAAGAAATCTTTTGAAGGATAACCTTCATCCTTATCCCAGATCGCCTTATAACCTGCAGTACATGAATTCCTCGATAAACATCCTGTCATCTTAAAAACTATCCAGTCAGCAGCCTCGATGAACTTATCAGCAGCATCATAGATCTCAGGCGCCTCATCCAGAATCTGCATTATTTTGGGGATGAGCCATTCGCTCGAAATCTTCCCCCCATATCTCTGCAGAAACTTCTCACCTCGCTTCCTGGCTATATTATTTAATTTATCTGCTTCCGGTTGTGCGGCATGATGCTTCCAGAGCTTAACCCAAGCATGAGGATTATCCCTGAATTCAGGCTTCAGGCAGAGCGGGGTTCCCTCCCTATCTATAGGCATCATAGTACATGCAGTGAAGTCAGTACCCAGCCCTATAACATCAGTGGGATTAACCCCTGACTCCCTTATCACTGATCTAATGGTTTCCTTAGCTGCGGTGATGTAATCCGCTGGGTTCTGAAGTGCAAAATCAGGCGGCAGCTTAATTTTCATACCGGGAAGATACTCGTCTATAACCCCATCGGGATATTTGAATACAGATGATGAGATCTCTTTCCCGTTGGATACATCTACCAGAACTGCCCTGGCACTCTCAGTTCCATAATCAATTCCAATGGAATATTTTGGGGACATAACGGTCCTTTCCACTAATTAACTCATTTACCCAATATACCACCAGTTAAACTGGCTTTCAAAAACCTAAAGAACAACCGGTTCAATGCCGGTAAACCTACAAAATTCGACAAGAGAATCAATATAGTCACCGTGGATCATACTCGCATGATGGGTGAAGCCTTCGTAAACAAGCGTATCGTAGAGTTCCTCTAGATCATCAACCTCTACCCATGACCATGACCCCCTTAACTTTCTGGGATCTGAAACGATGCGCCCTTTTGTGATGAGGAACTTGAACTCGCCATCATATTCAACAAGCCTGTTTAACGTCACGACTCCTTCTTTAAGCTGAAATTCTGCAGTCCCGTAAGAGTTGTCAAGTGCTAATATGCTATGCTTGCTAACCTTCACGCTATCGCTTTTCGCAAGCAGACATTGTGGAGCATTCCCGCAATGCCAGGCAAAGAACTTATTGCTATCGTCCTGGTGCTGTATTGTCCAGTCGATGAAATGTGGGGGCACGTTCTTGAGCGATACAAGATACTGCACAAGCATGGTAAGGGCTCCGTGTAGATCGACCTCGCATGCCGTGGGATAACCCTGCTCAGTAAGCCTGCCCATTGTCAGGCAAGAGGAAATACCGTAAATGGTCTGCATGGCAGTCCAGCACTGAACTGCAAGACATGAAACCTCTTCCCTGTTTATGAAATCAAGAAGCGCAACCTCAAGTTTTGCCATTTTCTCGAGTGACTGCGAAGGGACACTCTCGCATTTAGCTCTACTTGTTATCTCGGCCAGGATTTTTCTTACCCTATGGTCATCGCTACTTAACTTCATTGCTTCCTCAAATATCTCTGCAAGTGTTACTGGAATCACCCTCTGGCGGAAGGTATCGATCATAGTTACTTCATTTATAGCACATGTTTCAAATGGCATGGGTCTTGGCCCAACCTGACCGATCCTGGCACTAAAGAAGCCATCAACCGCCAGGCATGTCCTTCCAAAATTCTCAACCTTATTCTTAAACTCTTCATCCTCTGGAAATACAATACCCGCAAACTGGAACGGTATCTTTCGCCTGTAAAGCCCCGAAGATGCGGATAGAGTGCCGCAGAAAGAATCCGAAAGCCTGTTGCCATCAGCAGTAAACGGCCCTTCTTTTGTGCCAAACAAAAAAATTGGTAGATCGCAGAACGCCTCTGCCACGGATAACAATGGTAGCTCCTCGCCAAAAGTCATGTTGCCGATCACTAAGCCTTTTATATTTTCTTTTGCAAAGAATTCGATTACGCCTTTTGCATCCTTTTCGTCGGTAACGAGCCCATATGCAGAAACCTTTTCATCAGGAGTGATGATCTCCACTTCCTCAAACTTCTTAAACACATCAACGCATCGTTTTCGCATCTGTTTCGCCCAATCCAGACTAAACGGCGCTCTATGGGATGGCAGAAAACCAAGCTTTACTTTCTTCATTTCAAATCTCCTCTCTTGAATTTTATCTCAAAATCCTGCTTGACCTTCGGAAACGTTAACTTCCGCATAGTCTCTTCTACGGTCTTTAAATACTTCCTTTTTTATCCTCCGTATTTTTGGGCAGCTTCATAAAGGGCGATGACATTCTCAATACTTGTGTCAACCTGGATGTTATGGGCAGGGCTTAAAATCAGGCCGCCGTTTCCATCTAGTTGAGATATTCTTAATTTGACTTCATCTTCTACTTCTTTTCTGGTCCCAAAAGGAAGTACATACTGTATATCAATTCCTCCCCAGAAGCACAAGTTTTTACCAAATTTCTTTTTAACTTCCGCTGGATCCATTGCGCGCGGTTGAATAGGATTTAAAATATCAAGCCCAATTTCGATAAGTTCAGGAATTATGGGCATTATGTTCCCACAAGAATGATATGCGATTTTTATGTTCGGATTCTTTTTTTTGAAATTTTCGAACATTGCAGCATATCGCCATTTGAAAAATTCCCGCCACATCGCAGGTGAGATAATCATACCTTCCTGTGAACCAAAATCATCACCTACCCAGAGAAGGTCAACTCCTTCCTCGATGAATTTTAAACCTGCCTGCATATGAAAGTTCATCGTTTTGTCCAGAAGATTGTTTATAAGATCCTTGTTTTCATAAAAATCTACCAGAACCTTATCAAGCCCCCTTAAATACCAAGCAGCTTCAAATATCGTTGTTGCAATGCAGCCCATTATTGGAAATTCTTTACCATAATTACTAATCAGTTCACGAACCTCATTATACCTGTCATCTCGCAGTGGATCGGGAGTCTGGTATAACATGACTTTTGAATCATCAGAAAGTGGCTGTATATACGGTTCTGTATAAATATCCGTCCACTTCCATGTTATTCCCCATTCGCATTTATATGTTTCTGTCTCCTCTTGATAAAAACCGGTAGCCATGCTCACCCAGCTCAAAAGCATGTCATCGCCAAGTTCGATATGCAGCTCAGGACCCTTTAGCTTGAAACGTTCTTCAAGCTTTCTCTCAAGTTGTGGAACAAAACTTGCCTGTATTGGAACTCGATCTGGTTTTTTATGCTCAAGTGCTGTAAATACTCTCTCCTTTGAGTTCATGAATCCCCTCTCATTTATACTTGCCAAATTCAAGCGCAGTTTCATACATTGACGCAACATTTTCTGGCGGAACATCCGCTTGGATATTGTGCACAGCATTGAACACAAAACCTCCACCAGGCGCAAGATTACTTATTCTTCTCTTCACTTCCTCACGTACATCTTCAGGACTTCCAAATGGAAGTATATTTTGCGTATCGCATCCGCCTCCCCAGAAAACGATATCCCTACCAAACTCTTTTTTCAGCTCCTTTGTGTCCATTCCAGGAGAAGAGACCTGTACAGGATTTAGGATGTCCACACCTATCTCGATGAGATCAGGTATTAATTCCTTGATAGCTCCACAGGAATGATAAAAAAGCTTAGCGTCAGTTCTACTCTTTATTACATCAAACAACCTTCTCTGCTTTGGCTTGATGAGACCTCTGTAATCATCAGGTGAAAATAACAGGGAATTCTGACTCCCGACATCATCCCAGTAAACAAACACATCAAGATATTCCCCAAGGTTATCCAGATATCTTTTAGTATTTTCGATGTAAATATCGAGTATGCTCTCCATGATGTTGTTAATAAATTTTTTGTTCAGAGCAAGATTCATGAAAAAATTTTCAAGCCCCATTATACGACCAGGTTGCTCTGCAATCCCGCCACCAAAAATTGAACTCCCCACAAGAGCAAAATCAGTTTCTCTTCTCAGCTTTTCTGCTACCTGCTTAAGGCTAATCAATGTCTCTATTCTATCAGGCTCAGGCCACTTGTATTTTTTAAGCGATTCTTCATCCAATATTGGAAATTCTACCCAATCAAAGTAGAGACCCTTTTCCTTTGGCTTACGTAGTTTAGCACCCCACCTGTCAATGAAATAGTGATACCCTTTTTCTTCCGAAAAACTCTGTTCCTGAACCGTCATATACTCAACCTGAATCATCCGAAAGTCAATTTTAAATATTGAGAGCAAATCTTCATTTATATAAGGAAGGCCCTGGATGTGATCGATAATTTTCATCTCCTCCTTGGGTAAGCCAAGGAAATCCCTAACTCTTTGATAGGCCATACTGGTTATGGAGGATACTATAGTGCTGCCCAAATCAATTGGAACTCTATCCGGCTCCTGATGGTTAAATGCCAATTTTACTCTTTCCCTGCTGTTCATAAATTCCTCCGCAAATAATTAGTAATTTTAATATGCTTTACTTCTTAATGCTAGAGTTTACAAAACTTATGCAATAATACTTGTCTACGTTGTGCTCATGGGAATATTTATGCTCACAGCTCCAAAAGCATTCACAGACTATAAAATATATCTTGCCTTCCTATCCACCGTTCCGTTTTCGCTCATTATGGCTCTTGGATTGACATTTGTAATTATAGCTGGCGAAATTGACCTTTCGTTTCCGTCATCTATGGCACTAAGTGGTTTTTTTTTCATGTACACCTACATACATCTCAAGAATTCAATAATAGCGCTAATAGCCAGTTTATTGGTTGGAGTAATTATAGGATTGATAAACGGAATAATAGTGGCAAAAATTAAAGTTCCATCAATTATCGTAACATTAGCAACCCAATTTATCTGGGCAGGCCTTGCCGTCATCCTATCGGGTGGAATCCAGATAAATATACCCGCTTCTAGAGGTTCTTTATTCTATAACATATTGGTAGGTAAAATTGCTAATCTCATTCCTGCACAATCGCTATGGGCATTTGGACTCGCCATTGTAATGGCATTTATTCTCAATAGGCATAGATTCGGTGAACATGTGATGTTTATCGGAGACAACAGAGCAACTTCTCAAATGCTTGGCATTAATGTGGACAGAACAATAATTGCAGTATTTACACTAAATGGGGCGCTAGCTTCATTTTCATCAGTTCTGTTAGGTTTAGAATATGTAACCTGGTGGCCAACACAGGGACCAGGATTTTTGCTCATTACAATTGCAGCTGTATTTATTGGAGGAACATCGATATACGGAGGCGAAGGTACTATGCTCGGTACCGTCATTGGAGCGTTTATAGTCGGAAGCATTACTGCGGGCGTAGTCGCATCCGGTGCTGCTGGTTTCTGGACACAACTAATTGTAGGTGTTGTAATGTTGTTTGCAGTTTTGTTTAACACTCTTATTAAAGGCAAACAATCTTGAAAGTTTAGGAGCTCACAGCATTAATTAGGGAGGTATTCCAATCGGTGCTGGAATTAGTTCATCAGCAGCAATTGAGGTAGCATTCGCTATAACAAACCATTTTTATACTCTTTTAGTGTTGAAATTAACATCAGGAAATTCTCATCTTTACAATCAGACGTAATTTCATGAGATGGAGCTATAATATACCCATTATATTCTCCGAGAATTTTTATCCTATCCAGAATTTCATTTCTCACATCTATTGGAGTCCCAAACGGCAGCGTTCTTTGAGTGCTAATACCACCAAAGAATGTTATTTTTTTGCCAAACCTTTTCGATAGCTCTAATGGATTCATAGCCTCAGGTTGAATCGGCGTAAGAACGCTCAAACCGATATCAATCAAATCTGGTATGATCTCCATAATATTTCCACATGAATGATGAAAAACTGGTAAATTAACATCAGTATAAACTTCCCAAATCCTCTTTAATCTCTTCTTAAAAAATTCTCTCCAAACATCGGGAGACATCAATAAACCTATCTGGGTACCGACATCATCCCCAGTTCTAAGACCATCAACAATTCCTAACCTTACAACCTTCTTTGAAACCTCTACCTGAAATTCAGTGATCCCATCAAGCAAATAATTAATTTCTTTTTTTCGAAAGTATAAATCGGTAAGTGCATTCTCGAACCCTCTTAACAACCAACATCGTTCAAAAAGCGTCCAATCCTGCAAAGATAATAAAAAATATTCACTCTTTTCCTTACCGCCAATATCTATCATTTTTTCAAACAAATAATCATCAGGTTCTGATATTTTAAATTTGGTTAAATCATCAGAATCAATAAGCGGATGATGCCTTATATGAAACCCTTCAGTTAGTACAAGATCCCATCCAACTCCCCAAATATCATATTCAATTCCATTTATTTCATCGACCACTACCTTATCATTTAATGGCAAATATTTGATGTGATTGTCTAGAGTATTGTCAACTTGATTATCATCTATATCTAAAAGCGTTTTAATTTTCTGTTTCATCTCAGGAGTATAATCCACCTGTGTAGGAAATTTATCCTGACTGATATGTTTTATTGATCTATAAACCGCTTCTTTTTTATTCAAAATAACCCTTATCTAAATAAACCTATATTCTTTTATACCAAATATAACACTATCACAGCTCTGATAACAATCCTCCCTTATCTGGAGATAACCAGTCCTCACCCAGTTGAATGATGGATGAAGACAAATCGCACCGTGCTGGCTGGAGGATTCGGGTTGAGATCAGATTCTGCCAGCACAGCGAACTGCTCCTTTGTAGATGCTCCTGATGATTTCTCGCTCTCAACCTCAACAGTTGTAGCCGAAGTCTCCTCCTCAACCTCCGACACCTGCTGTTCCAGAAATAGCCTACATGATGTTAGGAAAGATAAAACAAAAGTAGCCAAAAACAAAATAGACAATGATATAATAAACCCCTAGAGAAGAATTTACCATTCATTTCATCCCCCTCTTTTAGGTAACGTTTGATGAGTTCTTTTACTTGACTATCTGTAAATTTCTTGTGTAGCTGCATCATAATTTACAACCCCTTTGGGGCTATAAATTATAGTTTTCAAGTGTGCACATTTAATTTTTAATTGACACAATAATGCTATCTTATTGACAATCTTTCTACTTTCTTGATAAGAATATTTGCTTCATCCTCGGAATTCACATAAGTATTAATAAATAAACCTTTTGGTGAGAGCTCGGAAAGCAAAGGTTCTATTTCTTCAGGCTTTGCCAACAAATATATTCTTTTACCGCTAGACTGTATTTTCTTATAAATTGAAATATAATTAGGCGTTAATGTTGGCGGGCAACCTATTCCTGGAGTCCATTCAATATTATCAATTTGCTCTATTTCCAAGAGTATATCAAGATGATTATTTAGAGCATCCGGTCCATCAAGATGATAAGTTGCATATTCACACCAATCCCCCTCCTTCTTAATTTCTTCAACAAAAAAATCTTTGAACATTTTTTGAGATAATATTGAAGAAAAATCACAAGCTAATTGATCATGTCGACCTGGGGCCCATAAACCAAGCCACGCCAATACACCACCATTACTATTAATACCTTTGGTTAACTGGAAAATCTGTTCATGCAAGCTTATCCAAGTATCACTTAAAATATTTATTGCATTTTTAATTTCTAGGGGATGTTCAATTAAATCAATAGCAAGATTATCCATACCCCTCATTAAAGACAATACATCACCTGCAGCTCCGAGCTCAGGATTTCCTACGAAATACATTTCATCGTCTTGCTCAATAAGAAATTTAGATATTTCTAGTATCTGGTTCCAATGTTTATTTATTTTTTGATTAAAATTCCACTTCCATGTCTCCCAGTTATCAATTACCGAGGGGTACCAAACAGTATTCTTTTTAAAGATAGGTTCACTACCAAAAAACGCAGCCATAGCCGATGCGCCCCAATTTATATATGTTGCTGGAATGGCTTCCCCACCAAAAAAGGTATTTTCAAAGAAAGTAATAGCACGTTTATAATTCTCTTCTGGATCAACCCACCATTTTGTAATAGATTCTTGATCATAATCGGAAAATTTTTCCAAACCACCCAACCATGGACCATATTGCAGTTCTGGGAAAGGAGGTAATTTTGAATTTTTTCTAGGCGCATACACAGCTAAACAACAACGATCTATTATTTCATTACTCCAAAACGCTTCTATTCGCCTTTTTGCTTGATCCCAATCAGATTTATAATACATATCACACCTCCACTATTTTTCCTAAAAAGTCTAAATCATTATTAATAACTCATGCTTTCTATCTTTTTTAAAAATATATAAAAATAAATCTAACTTTTTTATAAATCGAACTATTTTTTTTATTGACAAATAATTAAAATCATTATATATTGATACAAGCGCTTGCGCAAGCGCTTGTATATATTTAATCTAAAATTTTGGTAAACAAAAAAGGAAATTTAAATTTCAATGCTAAGGAACGATAGGATTGACAACATTAAACGATGTCGCTAAAAAATCTAGCGTCTCTGCTTCAACAGTTTCACATGTCATCAACAACACAAGATTTGTGAGTTCAGAAACAAAACAAAAAGTTCTTTGGGCTATTGAAGAGTTAAATTATTATCGTGACGCTCGCGCTAGAAGCCTTGCAACAGGGAAAACGAACATAATAGGTTTGATAGTATCAGATATTACAAATCCTTTCTTCCCAGAGCTTATAAGTAGTGTTGAAAAAAATGCAACTCAATTTGGGTATGATGTATTTTTATGCAATACAAATTATGATCCTGAGAGAACTTCTTCCTTGGTCAGAAGATTAATCGAAAAAAAAGTCGATGGTGCAATAATAATGACAACAGAGATGGAATATCGCCTAATTAAAAATTTAACATCAAAAAAAATTCCGGTAGTGCTTTTAGACTGGGGAGTCACAGATTTACTTGTTAGCAATATTAAAGAAAATTTTAAAAAAGGAATAGAAGAAGCGATTGATCATTTAGTTAAGCTCGGTCATAGAAATATAGCTTTTATTAGTGGACCACTAAATCTCAAAACCGCCACAACAAGAAAAGATGTATTTATCTCTTTAATAAAAAAATATATTGGAACAATTAAAGAGCCAGTAATTATTGAAGGAGATTTCAAGATAAATGGAGGATATCTTGCTGCAGGCAAAATTTTAAATTTAAGAAATAGACCTACAGCAATTATGGCATCTAATGACTTAATGGCTATAGGAGCAATTAAAAAGATCAAGGAGCTTGGGCTTAAAATCCCGGATGAAATATCTGTAATTGGTTTAGATGATATCTTTTTAGCTTCAATCATATATCCACCACTTACTACTGTTAATCTACCGAGATTCGAAATCGGTGATATAGCCTGGAAGCTACTTCAAGATATGATGGGTAGCGAGAATAAAGAAGGAAAAGAGGAAATTGTAAATACAAATTTAATCGTAAGGGCAACTACAGGAAGAATATAGGGCATGTTTAATCTCAATATCCAAACAAAATTCGATAAACCGATATTAAAGTTGATAGGTATTTCAAAAAGCTTTCCGGGGGTAAAAGCACTCGATAAAGTAAATTTAGAAGTGTTCCAAGGAGAGATACACGCTATTGTCGGTGAAAACGGAGCTGGTAAAAGCACACTAATGATGATTATTTCGGGCGTTTATAAGAAAGATGATGGGAAAATCATATTTGATGAATTAGAAACCGAAATTACAGATACACATCATGCAAAAAGCTTAGGAATTAGTACAGTATTTCAGGAATTGAGCCTTTTCCCACATAGAAAAATATTTGAAAATATTTTTGCAGGTAAAGAATTTACTCGAAAATTTGGTTTAGTTGATATTAAGAAAATGAAGATAGATGCAAAAAATATATTAAGCACATTTGATGTAGATTTTGATCCTTCAACATTGCTGGCAGACTTAACTTCCGCAGAACGACAAATTGTAGAAATAGCAAAAGCTCTTTCTTCCGAAGTAAAGATGTTAATTTTTGACGAGCCTACATCAAGCTTAACAGATCGAGAAACAGCAAGGCTTTTCAACATAATAAACGACCTTAAAGTAAAAGGTGTGGCTATAATCTATGTTTCTCATCGATTGGAAGAAGTTTTTGAAATAGCAGACCGAATAACAGTTCTAAGAGATGGACGTTATATAGGAACTGTGAATAAAAAAGACGCAGATATGACTCAAGTTGTTCGAATGATGGTAGGAAGAGATCTTAGTGATATGTTCCCTGAAAAATCTAAAATATTGAGAAATGAGTTTTTAATAATTAATGATCTATGTAGAGAAAACATACTCAAGAACATAAATTTAAAACTTCATACAGAAGAAATACTTGGTATATACGGATTAGTAGGCTCCGGTCGATCAGAGCTAGCTAGATGTATTTTTGGTATAGATAAAATAGATAGCGGAGAAATATATATTAACGGCCTAAAAAAGAATATAGACTCCCCGATTATTGCCATTAAAAACGGGATAGGATATATGCCAGAAGACAGAAAAGAAGCAGGTCTTTTCCTTTCCCTTGCTGTCAAAGAAAATATCGTAGCCTCAAGTTTAGAAAGAATTTCTAATTTTGGGTTCTTAAATACCAAAAAGACGAAATCGTTAGCTGGCCAATATGTTGAAAGACTTACTATAAAAACTCCTAATTTAGAACAGAAGGTTTTGAATTTAAGTGGTGGCAATCAGCAAAAAGTTTTGCTTGCCAAATGGTTAGCTGTTCAACCCAAAATTCTAATTGTAGATGAACCAACAAAAGGAATTGATGTAGGAGCAAAGGCGGAGATACATTTTCTTTTAAGACAGTTAGCTAATAGAGGCGTTGGAATTATTATGATTTCTTCTGAACTTCCTGAAATCTTAGGAATGAGTGACAAAATCTTAGTTATGCATGAGGGAGAAATAAGAGGCGAGTTCCTGGGAGATAGAGCTACCCAAGAGGAGTTATTAACGTGTGCTTATCAAGAATGAGGACAGTGAAAAATTAATGGGAGATTTAAAGTCTTATAACCATTATGTTGATAAAGCATTAAATAGGCAAAAGATAAAAGTTCGTGAAAAATTAGCATTTGCATTAAAAACTATATTTCGTATCAGAGAAGCAGCAGTTTTAGTTGTTGTAATAATTATAGGATTAATTTTAACTCTTTCCTCTCCATACTTTCTAACAATAGAAAATTTAAAAGCAATAGCAATTGGTCTTTCTACTGATGCCATCATGGCCGTTGGAATGACAATACTTCTTGTAAGTGGAGGATTTGATCTATCTATTGGATCAGTATTGGCTTTTGGTGGAGCAATTTCAGCATTATTTTTAGGAAAAAATTTCAATATGTGGATATCAATAATTATTGCACTCGCTGTAGCAGCAATTATTGGGTTAATCAATGGCACAATAGTTACAAAAATAGGTGTAAACCCATTAATTACAACTTTGGGAATGATGAGCATTGCAAGAGGAGCAACATTAGTAGTAGCCCAAGGATATCCTTTAGCAGAAATTCCCTTAGAATTTACAGTTTTTGGCCAAGGAGAAATTTTTGGTTTACCAGTTCCAATGTTAATAATGCTACTTATTGTAATAATTGGAGAGGTAATGCTCAGGAGATCCCGATTTTTAAGGCAAGCTTATTATATTGGTAGCAATGAAAGAGCTGCTCGATTATCTGGTATACATGTAGATAAAGTAAAAATGTTTTCATATGTAATCACAGCTACCTTAGCTGTCATAGCAGGCTTGATTTCAACTTCCCGTTTGGCAGCAGCTTTCCCTCAAGCTGGTATCGGAGCTGAACTACGTGTAATTTCTGCCTGCGTAATAGGAGGAGCAAGCTTAGCAGGTGGAGAAGGTTCAGTTTTGGGATCATTATTAGGTGTTGTCCTTTTAGCCATTGTAAATAATGGTTTGATATTAAAAAACGTTTCAATATACTGGCAAGGTATTGTAAGTGGTTTAATTTTGATATTAGCAGTTACTTTAGATATTCTAAGCAGAAGAAGAAGAGTCAGATAGAAAAAGTCTATAAATATCCTAAATTATAGATAATAATTCAAACAAGGGAGGTGATGATAAAAATATTATTTAATTACATCTATTGTAATTAAATACATTTATTAAAAGAGAGGAGAATGATATTAATGAAAAAAATGGTTTTTGTTATTAGCATGATAAGCCTAATTGCAATTCTGGCTATCCTGTTAGTGAGTTGCCGGCAAGTAAAAATACCTTCGGCAACAACGGAAGTAACTGCAACTACTGAAGAGGTTACTAAGGCAACAGAAGAAACAAAAGCAGTAAGTGAAGAAGCACCTTCAAAAGAGAGATATGTATTTGTGTCAATTGTATCCGCTCATCCTTTCTGGATAGATGCACAAGAGGGTGGAAGGGATGCGGCAAAGCAACTCGGTGTAACTTTTGAGTATACAGGGCCTGCAGAACTTGATTTTGCAGCTCAAGCGAGTACTTTTGAACAGGTTATGGCAACGAAACCAGCTGGAATGATGACAACAGGACATAATCCAGATGCAATGGTACCTGTAATTAATAAAGCCATTGATGCAGGCATACCAGTTTTTACTGTAGATACTGATGCTCCGACGAGTAAAAGAATATGTTACATTGGTACAAATAATTATGAGGCTGGTATATTCATGGGTAAAATGGTTGATAAAATATTAGGAGGTAAAGGAAACATTGGTATTTCTACTCAACCCGGCCAATTTAATTTGGAAGAAAGAATAAGAGGCCTTGAGGATTATTTAAAAAATAATACAGAAATAAAAGTAGTGGCAGATGCAGATAATAAGTCTGATGATTCTGTAGCAGCGGATGCTACAGTTGCTATGCTTCAAGCACACCCTGAGATAAATTTAGTTACTAGTATGAATGCAACAGGTGCAGGAGTAGCAACTGCTATCAGACAAACAGGAAAGGTTGGTAAAGTCCATGCAGTTGTATTTGATGTTACAGAGCCCATATTAAATGCAGTAAAAGATGGAACTGTAGATGCAACAATAGCACAAAGAACATATTTATTCACTTATTTGTCTGTAAAACTAATGTATGATTACATACATGGAAACATGAATAGCATGATAGGAGTTGATAGAGGGGTTATTCCATTACCTAATATAATTGATACAGGAGTAGTAGCTGTAACAAAAGACAATGTAGATGCATATTTCAGAAAATAGTGAATTCTGTAAAATTGTTATAAGTATTATGTTTGAATTCTAAATGACGAAATAAATCTACAAGTAAAGGGGGCTGTAGTCTCAAGTATATAGAGATCTACATCCCCTTTTTTATATTAAATTATATTTTTAATTTAATTTAAGTAGCAAAGGATATAATTAACTAAAGTAGGAATATACAAAGAATGTTTAAATTCAAATCAGATAATTTAAAGTTCAGATTAAAAGATTTAAAAGATTTCAATAGTCACACTATTAATAAATATAAACTTAAAACTAATAATCCTATCATAGTGCGGGCTCCAGGGAGGGCGAACATAGTTGGCGAACATACCGATTACAATCTCGGTTATGTGATGCCAATTGCGATTGACAGAGATATGATAGTATTGGGATCACCACACGAAAATAGCCAGGTCATCCTCTACTCGATAGATTTTCAGGATGAAGTCAGCTTTGATATTAATGATATCAAATACGATACAGACCATCCATGGGCTAACTATGCTAAAGGAGTAATAAAAGTTTTTAAAGAGAAAGGTATAAGTATTCCATCAGGTTTCACAGCAGCTATTCAGGGAAACGTCCCAATTGGCGCAGGAATGAGCTCATCCGCTGCAATAGAGGTCGCAACAGCAACATTTTTAGAGGAAGCATTCAATCTTAGTTTACACCCAAAAGACGTAGCTCTGTGGTGTGTAGAAGCGGAGAATGATTTTGTTGGAGTTAATTGCGGCATAATGGACCAGTTTGCTTCAAAGTTAAGCAAAAAAGATCACGCTTTATTCATTGATTGCAGAGATTACAGCTATCAATACATCCCTTTTCACATAAATGGGTACAAGGTCCTGCTCATTAACAGTAAAGTAAAAAGAGCCCTTTTCTCTACAGAATATAACATTCGCCGGGCCGAATGCGAAAAAGCTGTTAGCATTTTAAAAAGCCTATATCCTGATATTGAATCACTTCGAGATGTTACAATCAATCATTTAAAAGACAGCAAAGGCAGACTTGATAAGAGATTATTTAAAAGAGCCAGACATGTAATTAATGAAAATGAAAGGGTGATCACGGCACGAAAGGCACTTGAAAAAGATGATTTACCAAAACTGGGCCATCTCCTTGTGCAATCCCATGAATCACTGCGTGATGACTATGAAGTGAGCTGCCCCGAGCTTGATTTTCTGGTCGAAACGGCACTCAGCATAAGAGGCGTACTGGGTGGAAGAATGATGGGGGGAGGATTTGGCGGAAGCACCATCAATATAGTTAAAGAAGACTGCCTGGAAAATATTACGGGTGAAATCCAATCCAATTATAAAAAAAGGTTTGACCTTACTCCTGAATTTTATATATGTGATGCAGCAGATGGAGCAAACAGAATCTGAGGAAAAAAATAAGTTAAAGAAAATCCGCTTTAAGAAAGAAACCATTATTAAAGAGGATGGACGGAAGTTATACATATACAGCTTCTACTACACCGATAAAGACAAGGAAAAAGCTAAGTGAGGGTCCTTGTAACAGGCGGAGCAGGTTATATAGGCAGCGTAATTGTAAAGAAGCTGATAAAAAATGGCGATCAGGTTTGTGTGATTGATGACCTTTCAAAAGGGTATCCTGAAAATGTCGATCCTGATGCAGAGCTGCATAAATTTAATCTGTTAGACCTTTCTAAAACTATAAAAACAATCAAATCCTATGCACCTGATGCTATTATCCATATGGCGGCATCGAGCATTGTGTCAGAATCAATGACAAACCCTGTCTTTTACTATAATAATAATGTATGTGCCACAATTAACCTTGTGCAGGCAGCTCTTGAAAGCAACATAAGGAAGTTCATTTTCTCTTCGACTGCTGCAGTATATGGGACTCCTGAATACACTCCCATTGATGAATCACACCCCGAAAATCCAATTAACGTTTACGGTGAGTCAAAACTGACGTGTGAGAAATTCCTGAAATGGATAACCCTGACCACCAGCGCTAAGTGTATCTCCCTTAGATATTTCAATGCTGCAGGTTCCTATGATGGACTAATCGAAAAACATGTGCCAGAGACACACCTGATACCAAACATTTTCAATTCAATTCTGGAGAGTAGTCAATTGACTGTCTTTGGCAACGATTATGACACTTCAGACGGAACGCCAATCAGAGATTATATACACGTTAGCGATCTGGCCGATGCCCATATCATGAGCCTCAGGCTGCTTTATGAAAAAGACTCGTTCAATTCCCCAAATTTTATGATATTTAATCTGGGATGTGAACGGGGATATTCGGTGCTCGACGTAATCAATACTGTAGAAAATGTTACCGGCAGAAAAGTAAAATTTGTTTTGGGAAGCAGGAGACCTGGAGATCCTCCAACACTTGTAGCTTCTTATAAACGCATGAATGAAACTACCGGATGGGAACCGAAAAATTCTAAAATCGCTGATATAGTCAGATCGGTCTGGGACTCATTGAATTTAAAGAGGAAGACGAAAAGTTGTCCGAGTTAAGGTTTAACCCAACAACCGGAGAATGGATAGTAACTGCTACGCACAGACAGGAGAGGACATTCTTCCCTCCACCGGGGTTCTGTCCTCTTTGCCCCACTAAAGACAAAGAATTTGAAACCGAAATACCGCTTAATAATTACGATATTGCTGTCTTTGAAAACAAATTTCCTTCGTTTAAGCCAATGCCGGAAGAACCCGCAATAGAAGGAGACAGCCTGTTTAAGGTCGATAAGTCGTTTGGAATATGCGAGGTTGTATGTTATACGGATGAGCATGACCTGACTTTTGCCGACCTGAGCTTTGAACAAATCTATAAATTGATCCTTATCTGGAAGGAAAGATTTAATGACATAAGCAGAGATAAGCGGATCAAATTCATATATATATTTGAAAATAAAGGCAAAGAAATCGGGGTAACGCTAACTCACCCGCATGGTCAAATCTATGCGTTTCCTTACATTCCTCCAATTCCCGCAAAAGAGATCAGAAGAGCTAAGAAACACTACAAGAAGAATGGAAGATGCCTTTTCTGTGATATCCTGAGCGCAGAGCTTGCGGCCGGTACCAGGATAATAGAGGCAAGAGACGATTTTATTGCATTTTTGCCGTTCTACGCCAGATACCCTTACGAAGTTCACATCTACTCAAAAAAACATCTCGTATCGATTTCAGAGTTCGATGAAGATATATGCATCGATCTCGCACATATATTAAAGAACACCGCTCAAAGATACGATAGTTTGTTTGGATTCTCCCTTCCATATATGATGGTCATGCATCAATTGCCGAAAAACGGCGATAATTCAATTTATTATCATTTCCACATAGAATTTTACCCGCCATACAGGTCAAAGGATAAGTTGAAGTACCTGGCAAGTGTGGAATCCGGAGCAGGTACATTCATAAACGATTCCCTTCCCGAAGAAAAAGCAGAAGAGCTAAGACGACTCGTAATTCATTGACCCGTCATGACCAGAGGTTATTCCAAGGTTTAACAGAGGAGAAGTTTATTCTTCAGACTGTCGAGAGAGGATGCGATTGATCCTTGCAGCGCAGCATCAGGTCCAAGTAATGAGAGCGAGACCACTGGCATTTCCGGCACAATCGGTCTGATCATCTCGCAAAGAGGTTTTATGACAAGCTCATTAGCGTCAAAAACCTCCGCAATGTCCCCGCCGATCACGACCACCTCGGGGTTAAGTACTGAGATGATGTTCGTTATTGCCACTGCTATTGCTTCAAGCGCATCTCTTATGATCGTTTTACATTCTTCATCAGAGCTTCGGGCGGCAAGAAAAACAAGATCGAGCGAAATCTTATCAAGGTCATTGTTGGCAAGTTCATTTAACTTCCCATCCTTGTTTCTGATCGCACTATGCCGGGCCCTCTCAAGTATCATCAAGACCGATGCCATGCTATCTAGCTGGCCGCCGCTATATGTACCGTACTTCAATCCCTTTTTACCAACCAGCAAGAAACCAAGCTCTCCTGAAGCACCGTTATAGCCACGATAAATCTCTCCATTTATTATTATCCCTGCACTAATACTTGGATTTATTGATACGAACACCAGATTTTTGAACTTCATGCCTATACCGTAATTGAGTTCCCCAAAAGCATGCATGTTCACATCGTTCTCAACAAAAACCTCAGTCTTCACCCTTTTTTCCAGCATCTGTCTTAACGGGAAATTCTTCCACGTTTTAAACAACATCGAGCGAATCACCAACCTTGAATTAATATCCACAATTCCAGGCACAGCTATGGACAGGGCAATGAATCTGCGACTTTTGTTGGATAACAGCTTCTTAAGACTTTCAACTTCATTAATCACCATTTCGATGTTTTCTTCATCGGATCCACCATCAAGCAACAGTGATTTCTTTTCGATATATTCGCCGGCAAGGTTAGCTGCGGCCAATTTTGCCCTCTGGCCTCCCAGATCAGCACCAATGACATAGCCCCAGTTATGGTTAAAGCTAAGGAGAAAAGGTCTGCGCCCACCGCAAGAATCTCCCTTTCCGTGCTCGAGGATAATCCGTTTATCCAGCAGATAATCGACAATTTTTGAAACAGTGGGCTGGCTGATCCCCGTCTCCCTTGAGATATCAGCACGCGAAATGTACTCATGCTTTTTGATACAGCATAGAACAATATTATTGTTCATCTGCTTCATCAGTTGTGGGCTTCCTTTGCTTTCAGGAAAATCAGTATCCATCTAACACCTTCTTTATAATTATTACCTCCAATTCATAAGAAAGATATACAGAATTTTACAATATCGATGGATTTAAATAAAAAGAAGCACGCTCTTCATTCCATACCTTATCGGCTATCTCCTGATACCTCTCGGCATAATCATCAAGCCAGTCGGCAAGTTCAGTGGCTATCGTGTCAGCTCCCTCATGGGAAGGTTTTGCACCAACAGCTTCAACTATTTCCCTTAACACATGCGGCTGGTCGATAATCGAGCATGGAGTAAGCAAGTTATCGCTATATGGGATTCTCTTTTTGAAAATCATACAACTTTATACCACATTCATAACAATAAAGGCATACAACTTCGATACTAAACATGTAAAATTTATGCTACCATCACGACCAGTTTAATGAAAAATAAAAATATCTCAAGGGCTCTATATTTCATATTAATTTCATGTTTATTTTTTTTATTGTCTTCTGCCTGCGAGAGGTCCGGGACAATTGAGGTAATAAATGAACCTGCACCAGCAGACAATAATCTCGTAAGCCGCGAATCCACTACTACCGAGACCCATCCAATCACCACAGAAGAGCCCAGGCCAGACTTCAACCTGGTGATGGTACCTGTTGTCCCATTTTACACCTACAGCGATGAGATCATCTTTGACGACATAAAGAAATACTGGAACGGCGACACCCAAAGCCTGAACTATCTATCCAATACTAATGAAATACCGGAGCTGCTTTTAAGTGAAAATTTTTTTGAAATTCTTAAAAAGGTCCTGGGAGAACCTGCCTATGGGATCCCAATAAAACTGCTGGAGGGTGAAGAGTTTCAAAACTATTCGGAAACAAGCTCAAACATATGGTCGATCATCCCGTTTGAAGACTTAAACACCAGATGGAAGGTCTTGAATTTTCCCGAGATCTCCATTTTTGATAAACAGCTAGACATATTTAAGTATCCACTGACGATAACCCTGAGCTTCGACGAAGCCAAGAAAATATATCCTGAAATCACAGTCGAAACAGGCGAAGGCAGCCTCACCAACAGGGAAATCGACTATCTAACATCCGTGAACATGACTGGCGTCACAGCCATGGCCGTGGGAAGACGCATCGCCAATAGAATGGATGAAAAGGGCGTGCTCTATCCGGCAGAAAAAATAGTTGATACGCTAAAAGATGCGGACATCACTCACATCAGTAACGAGATACCTTTTGTTGAAGGATGCCAGGGAGAAAAGAAAGACTACCTGATTTTCTGCAGCAGGCCTGAATATATGGAACTGCTTAAATATGTCGGCACTGACGTAGTCGAATTGACCGGAAATCACATGAACGATTACGGTCACGAGGCCATGTTAAAAAGCCTCGCCATGTACGAAAAAGAAGGATTACCATACTTTGGCGGAGGAAAGAACCTAAAAGACTCCTATGAACCCGTAACCATGGATTCCAATGGAAACAAAATTGCGTTTTTAGGCTGCAATTACTGGGGCCCTGCGTCCGACTGGGCAACCGAGGACACTCCTGGTTCCACACCGCCAAACTACGAAGACCTTGAGGCAATAATAAGAGATTTAAAGAGCCAGGGTTACATAGTCATATTCACATTTCAATACGTTGAGACATACAGCTACAAGCCAACGCAGCAGCAGATCATCGACTTCAGGAGAATGGCGGACGCGGGTGCGGATATAGTCAGCGGCAGCCAGTCACACCAGCCTGCAGGCGTGGAAATAACCGACAACAGTTTCATAAACTACGGCCTGGGCAACCTGTTCTTCAGCCAGATCATGAACAATATTGCGATACAGCAGGGCATCATAGCAGAACATATCTTTTACAAAGAAGAACATATTAACACGATACTGATTACGACGATGCTTGATGACTACTGCCAACCGCGTTTAACCACAGCCCAAGAGAGGTTGGACCTGCTGAAATCCATTTTTGAAAACAGCGTCAGATAACAGTTACTCTATTCCCGATATAAGCTTTTTTATTTCCTCGGGGTCGAAGTCTATCTGTTCCTTGATTATATATGAAAGAAGCTCTTTCATATTGCCAGCAAAAAAATTCTCGACGAGTGCGTTCAATCTTTGCTTCAAGAGTTCTTTCTCGTTCAACACAGGCTGGTAGTGATAAATCTTATCAATATTTCTTTTTGAAACAACCTTCTTATTTACCAGCCTCTGGAGAACGGTTGCAACAGTGCTGTATTTGATGGTCTTGTGTTTGGGTTGGTTTTTTACTAAATCAAATGCTTCTTTTAATTTAATAGGCTTTTCTGCAGACCACAGCATGGATAGCACATCGAACTCTAATTCCCCAAGACTAATGCGCTTTTTCATTTTTCCCTTTCACCTTGAGACATAAATTAAGTTTGTAGAAAAATAATATAGAAAAGTAAAAATTGTGTCAATTGTAAAAATAGAAAAAGACCCGGAAAGCTATATAGATAGACAGTTAGGCTTATATATCAAAATAGAGATAAAACTCATACGGATGAGGCCTCAATCGCAATGCGTCTATCTCCTTCTCTCTTTTATACTCAATCCATACATCAATAACGTCCTTCGTGAATACCCCACCTTCAAGCAGATAGTCATGGTCATTTTCAAGGGCGTCAATAGCCTTCTCAAGTGAGCCCGGAACTGTTCTAACTTTCTTGAAAGCTTCCTTCTCAAGCTCATAAGTATTCACATCCATTGGTTCACCTGGATCGATCTTATTCTTTACTCCATCAAGCCCGGCCATCAGCATTGCCGGGAACGCAAGATATGGATTTGCTGAGTTATCCGGAGGCCTGAACTCAATTCGCTTTGTCTTTGGATTTTCGGTGTAAACCGGAATTCTAATAGCCGCGCTTCTGTTTCGCTGCGAATACGTAAGGTTAACCGGAGCCTCATAACCCGGCACAAGCCTTTTATAAGAGTTCGTCGTTGGCGCGCAGAATGCCATCAAACTGTCAGCATGCTTTAACAGACCGCCAATGTAATATTTTGCCGTGTCGCTTAACAGGGCGTAACCCTTAGGATCGAAGAAAATATTTTTTCCACTTTTCCATAGGCTCTGATGCGTGTGCATCCCGCTTCCGTTATCGCCAAATAACGGTTTTGGCATGAAAGTCGCCACCTTGCCTAACTTTTGCGCCATGTTCTTTACAATGTACTTATAAAGCATACACTTATCAGCCATCCTGACCAGCGTATCGAACTTCATGTCAATTTCACCCTGACCAGCAGTTGCAACTTCGTGATGATGCACCTCGACATCAATACCCGCTTCGATCATGGTAAGAATTATCTCGCTCCTCATGTCCTGCTGCGAATCATGAGGTGGGACAGGGAAATAGCCCTCTTTATACCTTGGCTTATAACCCAGGTTTGGGAACTCCTCCCGACCAGAGTTCCATTCACCCTCAATAGAGTCAATGAAGTAATATCCTGAGTTTTCGGTCTGATCAAACCGGATATCATCAAAAATAAAGAACTCCATCTCTGGCCCCCAGTAGCTCTCATCAGCAATGCCGCTTGACTTAAGATACTGTTCTGCCTTTTTTGCTATGTAACGAGGGTCTCTTGTGTAAGGTTTCTTCGTGATAGGATCATAGATATCACATATCATGCTTACTGTCGGAACGCCGCATACCGGGTCGACGACAGCAGTCGTCGGATCGGGAATCAGTATCATGTCGCTTTCCTGGATCTTCTGAAACCCCCGTATGCTTGACCCATCAAACCCAATGCCCTGAGTGAAAATGCTCTCAGTAAGATCGTCCATCTCCGAAAGCTCCGAGGTTGGCATCGAAAAGTGCTGCCATAGCCCCGGCAAGTCGTTGAATTTCAGATCAACTATCTTAATTCCCTTTTCCTTGATAATTGATAAAACATCCTTTGGTGTCATATTTCTCCTCCTTTTTTGCTTTCACTTCACCTTTTTACTTTGTTGACCTTTACGGACCTGGCCAAAAATAAAAGCCCTTTCACCAGGTAAAACCTGGTAGAAGGGCTTCAATGCCTGAAATAAAAAAGCCTTCCAGCACTATTGCTAGAAGACCTCAACGCCTTATTCAAGCAGTAGTCTAACAGTTCGGTTTTAAAAAGTCAACAAACTGAATAGGTTACAGACATTCTGGACTTTCAAGCATAATTCCGAGAATAGAATTATTTATTTTGAAGAGTATTTTAGCCCAAAAAATAAATTCGTTTTTGAATCATAATAACCCAACTCTTTTACTCCTAGAGCAAACATTAGAAGTGGCTTACCGTAAGGATATATCTGGATATGGAGGAACTAAAAACCGAATAATATTCAGACTCAAATTTCCTCTATCTCTATTTGCTTTCCCTTTGGAATCTCGATAAGAGTACAATCATTGGCATAAGTTCTCTCGGGTAGAACAACCAATATATTTACAGAATTACACTTATAGGTAAATGGAGCATGGTGCCAAACGCCGGGGCGCATAGATATTATAGTCCCTTTAGGTACATGAAAAACCTCGATTTTGTCCAGCGGAACTTCTCTATCAGGAGTGGCAGGACCCACATGCATAAGAATATCTCCATCAAGCGGAAGCATTGCCTCTCCACAGTAACTATGAAACTCTGAGCAATCTATAACTGGAGGTCTTTTTACAATACGGCATATGGAAAACGATGCAATACTATTCTGACCCAAATTCAGCAACATTAAATCTCGAAAAAATTCAATTGGTTCAGTTCCAATTTTTATTGCCCCCTCGTTCTGGAGATCAATCAAATTCGCGAATGATCCATAAATACAAAAGTCTTTTAAATTTAGTTTCTTAAACGCTACCTTTTCCATAATAAAAACTCCATCTTTATAAATCTTTTAATAAACGTTGAGTTTCTTAAGCAAACTCTTGTTATATTTTAACTTAAAGCTACACTATGTATAAACAACTATTAATTAAACCCTAAATCTTTGATATTGGACTGAACCCCTTGCATCCGACAAATAGTTAAGACTCACTACTGCGGTTAGGAAATAGTAAGTGTCTTAAAGAAGAAGGATTTTTGCTAATAAATAGAATGTGTGAGCTATTGAACTTGAGCAGGGATGCATATTATAGATGGAGCTTCGGGGGTACATAACACCAGGGCAAATCAATTACTGTATTTGTTGGTTATCGGAAACCTTCTATCCCGCCCAAAAGCCTTGACCGTTATCTTGATCCCCGGCGGAGCCTGCCTTCTCTTGTACTCATTTCGATCTACCTTTTTAATAATGCTTTTTACAAGATTGCGATCGAAACCAAGCGCACGGATACTGTTTACATCCAATTCGTCTTCTATATATGCGTCCAGTATCGGATCGAGAATGCGGTATGGCGGAATGGTGTCCGAGTCCTTCTGGTTCAATCTTAACTCTGCAGTGGGCTCACGCAGAATTATCCCCGAAGGTATCGCCTCAAAACCAGACCTTTTATTGCAGTAATTTGCCAGCTTATAAACCCAGGTTTTAAGCACATCCTTAAGAACAGCAAATCCACCTGCCATATCACCGTACAGAGTGCAGTATCCCATGCTGACCTCGCTTTTATTCCCCGTATTCAGGACCAGGTAACCAAACTTGTTTGAGAACGCCATCAAGATATTGCCTCTGATCCTTGCCTGAATATTCTCCTCCGTTATATCCGCGGGTAACTGCGCAAAGTCACGTTCAAGCGATTTTAAATACGCCTGGAAAATATCATCAATGGGAATATCGATATGCTCAATACCGAGATTATCAAAAAGTCTTTTCGACATCTCTTTTGACTCATCGGAGGTATATCGAGAGGGCATTGTAGCGCCAACAACGTTTTCCTTACCAAGTGCCTCCGCTGCTATTGCCACAGTAAGGGCGGAGTCTATACCACCGCTCACACCAACAACTACCTTCCTAAATCCGTTCTTGTAAACGTAATCCCTAAGACCTGTCTTGAGCGCAGAGAAGACTTCTTCTTCCTCGCCAAGATCAGGACACATCGAATTTAGAATTTTTTCCTTGTTGCCTCTCTGCTTGATATCAACCTTGATTACCCCAGCATTCAATTGATCAACCCTGCTTTTATTAATCAAACTGCTGTCCACCGTCCGGGGCACAAAGTCAAAGCAAGCTATGCACTCCTCGAACTGGGGCATTCTTAATATCAATTCACCCCTATCATTTAAGACAGCACTTCCTCCATCAAATACCAATTCATCCTGTCCGCCAACCGTGTTCAAATAACATATTGTGGTTCTGTTTGATACCGCTCTCTCCGACAGCATGTCAATTCTCTCCCTGATCTTACCCCTATGGTAAGGAGAGGCTGATATATTTACGATTAGATCTGCTCCACAAGCGCTGAGTTGCTCGGTCACTCCGGGAGAAACCCAGATATCCTCACAGATGTTCACACCAATTCTTAACCCATTACAATCCAATAGAACCAGATCACTGCCTGGAGTGAAATACCGCTTCTCGTCAAATACGCCATAATTGGGAAGACAAGCTTTTTTGTACGTGCCTGCTATTCTCCCATTATTTAAAATAGCAGCGCTATTATAGAGATCATCCCCACTCTGTTCAGGAAAACCAATTATTAGAAGCTCTTCCCTGACTTCACCGGCAATTTTTTCTAACCCCATTTTTACATCACGGATAAAATCTTTTTTAAAAAGCAGGTCCTCTGGTGGATATCCGCTGAGGGCTAATTCAGGAAAAATAAAAATTTCAGCTCCATAATCCCGGCACTTTGCCATCGCATCAAGCACCTTCCTGACGTTCCCCGAAATATCCCCTACAGTGAAATCAAGTTGACATAATGCAATCCGCATTTGATCTCCGATTTATATTCATTCTCTCTCAGTAACTAATAATACAAATAATATTTTTAGAATTCACCATGTATTGTAAACTATGTACAGACATAGATATTTTAATCAAAAAGAGGAAAGAATATGAAGTTCATTATCACAATATTTCAGGATGAAGATGGAATGTTTATTACTGAATGCCCATCAATACCCGGCTGTGTGAGCCAGGGCAAAACAGAAAAAGAGGCTGAAGAAAACATTCAAGAAGCAATAAAGGAGTGCCTGGAAGTACGGGCCGAAAAAGGTATGCCCCTAACTGTCACTACTCGACAAGTAGAGGTTCATGTTTAATGCCAACAATACCAATATTGAGACCTGACGAGGTAGTGAAAACATTTGAAAAACTTGGTTGGGAAATAGCTCGTCAACGAGGTAGCCATATAATACTGATAATGGAAGGACATGTAGCAACCTTATCTGTGCCAAAACACTCTACGGTCGCTCGGGGCACACTTCGAAGCCTTATTGCAAAAGCAGGATTAACTGTGGAGGAATTTCTAGAAGCCCTTAATAAATAATACAAAAGTGGCATAATATTCTATTAATATTATATTAAAAAATGCTTGACACATATTTTAAAGACATTTTCAACACAAATAAAACAGGAGATGCAACCGAGGAAAGCTATTATCCTGATCTAAAAAGGTTAATTGAAGCTTAGAAAAAATATTTATTAGGTCATTTCTTAATTGCTTCTATCATGCCCGAAAGGGAATCATTATATGATGGTTTAAAACCAAGCATGCTTTTAGCCTTAGCGTTAGAATAAATGTGGTCCTCACAAATATAATTGACAAAGTATCCTGATACCGCAGGCTTTTTGCCCAAAATTTTTGCACCACACTCTATCATCGATGCCATGAACTTAATTGCCCGGGTAGGTATTTTCCATGCCGGCTTCCTTCCATATAAAAACAGGCAGAGGTTATCAATGAAATCCCTCATTTTAACTGGCTCATCATCGCATAATATAAATATTTCACCGCAACAATTATTATGGTTAGTACATTTTTCCATGACGTTTACAATGTCGTTAAGGTAAACCCATGAAAGATAAGTCTCGCCGTTTCCAAGGTATGGCATCACGCCCATCTTAACAAATTTGTAAAACCTCTCAATCATAAGGTTATTCTGACCATACACACCTGGAAACCGTAATATCACAACAGGGACATTATGATCTTTGAAATATTTTTGACACAGCTCCTCTGCTTCCAATTTTGTTATGGAATAAAAGTCATCTTTGGGGATCTCTGCCGCAATCTTCTCATCAGCAACTAAACCACCAGTGGATCCCATCACAGAAATGGAGCTTGCAAAGACAAACCTCTTTATCTTTGATTTTAGAGATTCTTTAAGCAAATTCTCAGTTCCGACGACATTTGACAGCCACGTGGATTCCCTGCTTTTAGATGTGATCTCGCCAGCAAGGTGGAATACATAATCGATGTCATCCATCACACCACTCAGGCTTGCCGAATCCTTGATATCTGCAATCACCACCTCGCAGCCGACTTTTTCAAGTAATTCCGCAGAACTTTTGCGCCTTACGATAGCACGAATCTTATAATTCTTAGATATAAGGTAATTAATCAAATGCGAACCAATGAATCCCGACCCGCCAGTAACCAGTGCCCTCAATATTCCTCCAGGTTTTATGAAATTATAAAGGAAAAATACTTTGATATTCCAAAGTAATTCTCATTTCATACCTGTTTCCAAATAATTCAAACTGTTTTATAATAATACCAATAAAAAATTAAGTAATACATTACCATTGTTTATTACATATTACATTATGTTCTACATTTACACAAAGGAGGCTAAATTATGTCATTATCTACCATAACTTCAAAAGGACAAATATTAATACCTGCAAAAATACGAAGAAAGCTCAAAATTTCAGCTGGAACAAAAATACACATAGAAGAAAAAGATGATGAGTTAATATTGAGACCCATCACTTCTGAATACCTTGACAAAATCGCTGGAATTTTGAAAACAAAAGGAAAACTATCGAAAGCTCTGCTGGAAGAACGTGCAAAGGATAGAGAAAAGGAGAATTCTCGATGAAGAGAATTCTTGATGCTCACGGTTTCATGGTCTTCTTAGAAAGAGAACCTGGGTTTGAAAAAGTTAAGGCAATTATTGCCATGTCAGCAGAAAAAAATAATAATTTATTAATAACTTCGGTAAACTACGGTGAAATATACTATATTATCTTACGCGAATATGGGCAAGATAAGGCCATCGAGGTTGAGGGGGTCATTAAAAGTTTACCGATTGAAATTGTTGATGTTGACACTCAAATAGCAAAACAGGCTGGAATCTTTAAGGCAACTAACAAAATTTCGTATGCTGATTGTTTTGCCGCTGCTCTTACTAAAATAAATAACGGAGAATTAATAACAGGAGACAAAGAATTTAAAGTCCTTGAAAATGAAATAAAAATTATCTGGATTGATTAAAAAGAAGTTGAAAATAATTTGATTGTTTTTGATCATCTACAAAGTCATTAAATTAGAAACCCAAAAATCACATTATCAATAGCGGAGTAATTTTTTGAAATCAGTTTATATTCTTTCAATCCCAATTCCTTGCTTATTCTTTCTAATTTCATTAAATCCGATCTATCTGGTGTTATTTTTACTTCGTACGCAATTTGTTTATTTAGAATAAAATCTATTTCCACTCCCCTTTTTCTTTGATAATAATTTAATTCTCCTTTTGCATTCAGGTTCTGAAAGACATTATTTTCAAATATATTTCCCTGACTTAAATTAGCAAAATTATTAGCCAAACCTGAATCGCAAAGATAAACCTTTGGTGTTTTTCTTATTTCTGTATCCTTGCTTGTGCTAAGTGGTCTTATGGTCTTTATAAAATATGTGCCTTCAAGAAATGTAACATACTCATTAACTGATTGTCTTGAGATCCCTAATTCTCGAGATAATTTAGATATATCAAGCTTTGAGCCAACCCTCTGCATTAATAGAACCATCAAATCTCTTATTGCAACATTCTTTCTGTAATCTCGGAGCTGCATTACTTCCATCTGATAATACGACGTAAATATATCTTCAAGCGCTCTTTTTTTATCGTTGAAACTTTCTTTTAAAACAACTTCAGGGAAACCACCAAAAGAAATATATTCGTCATAAAATCTTGAAATATTTTCAAAAATAGGTTGTGGAATATCAACATTGCTCTTAGGTAACTGAACCTTGCTTCCTTTAAATATGATAAATTCTCTAAAAGTCAGCGGGAATAATTCAAAAATATATTTTCTGCCGACAAGAGACTCACTGAATAAATTTTTTAGATAATAACTGGCGGAACCCGTAAGAAAAAATTTTACTTCGTGATGATCTATAAAGTACTTGACAACAGAAGGAATATTTTTTGCCATCTGGATCTCATCAAGAAAAATATATGGCTTTTTTCTAAAATCCAATCCAAGGACTTCCAGTGAAGTTTTTATTCTTTCATAATCAAATTCTTCGAAATATCTGCGATTTATTGGGTTTTCCAGATCAAGAAGAATTTTATTGGAAGAGTTAATACCATCATAAATATATTGAAGTAGCGTTGTTTTACCAGTACGTCGCATGCCCGTCACTATGATGGCTTCAGATGCTTCAATATATGAATTAATTTCTTTGAATAGTTCTCTCTCTAAAATCACACCTTTAGTTTACAAAAAGTGGAGCTATTTGTCAAATATACTTTACAAATAGTTTAATTCTTTGCCATATTAGCGAGGGTGGACTTTCAATCTTTGGTCTGTGGTTTAAAGAGTTCGGGGTCTATCTTTCTTACGAAGCAGACACGGCCCTTATCATGGTTCCAGTTTTGCTGATATGGATCGTAATATGGGGCAACCGGTTCCAGTGCTCCTTTATTGCCCTGCATTGCATAACTCGTAGATGTTTTAAAGACCGCGCATAACTCAAATGTAAGCGGATCAACTATCCGATATTCATAGGAAGCATTTGTCTCAGGATCCATCGGAGGCTTAAATCCAGTGATGCTATTTTCAAGATCATTCAGGCTGTCAGGCAGCTTACCCTTATATGTCCAGTAATTAACTATTTCGTTCTGGATCATTTGCAGATCGTTTATTCTTCTCTCGTCAAGGCGAACTTGACGCTGATGGGCAGGAGTGCCGGTGATAAAAAATCCACCAATTATGCTTATCAGCACGACTGCAGAGGCAATCCATGCGATCATCTTTGTCTTCTTCGATTTCAAGATGTCTTTTCTTCGCAAATCCCAGATGTAGAAGCCAAACACCGCTGCCGCAACCAGAAGAATAGCAAGAACCTTTAGCAAAAATCTTATCGTAAGTTCACCGCTTAAAAAGTTATATATCAGGCTTACAAGGTCAATGATGATCGTGATCGCTGAGATGAAGAGGGTAAAATATATGAGCCATCTTCTAATTCTTAATTCTTTCTTCTCCGGCTCTCTTGCAATATCTCTGTTGAGAAGCCATGAGAGTACTAAATACGTAGGGAATACAACTATCAGCGCTGATGTTGACCAAAGGATAGTATTTAGAACTCCTGTATAGTAATAGTAATTGAGGAGGTCGGGAAAGATAAAATTTATATACTGATGCAGCAGGGAGATGAAAGTCACCACGCTGACATAAAGTAAACCAATCGCAAGAAGGTGCATGAATGCATCTTTTGGCGACGATTTCAACCTTGGTTTTTGTGATAAAGGCTCAGCTATCATTTCTTTATTATAATTATTACAATATTTCTAATATTTTACAATGACAAAATCGTCAAAAAAACAATTTTCACTAATCAGTAAAAGGAATTTCGATGGATTACTTTCTAAGCGAAGAGCAAAAAACAATTGTTGAGATAGCCAGAAAAATAACCGAGGAAAGGATAATTCCTGCCAGGGCTGATCTGGATGAGAAACAGGAGTTTCCGCATGCCATAATCGAGGAGATCGGTAAATCCGACCTATTCGGTCTTTTCATCCCGGAAGAATACGGTGGATTTGGCGGCAATATCATGGATATCTGCCTTGCCGTGGAAGAGTTCAGCAGAGGTTGTATTGGTGTATCCACGACATACGCTGCTTCAGGACTTGGCATTCTTCCAATAATAATTTCAGGCAGTGACGAGCAAAAAAATAAATATCTCCCGCTCTTTGCGCAGGGTAAGCTCCTCTGTGCATTCGGACTAACTGAGCCGGATGCCGGCAGTGACGCCGGCAATATAAACACGACGGCTAAAAAAGACGGCGACTGCTACATGATCAACGGCACGAAACAGTGGATAACTAACGGCGGTGATGCTGATCTCTATATCATCTTTGCCATGACGGACAAGAGCCGCGGATCACGCGGTTTAAGTGCATTCATCATAGAGAAAGGTGCGCCGGGGTTTTCCTTCGGCAAGAAGGAGAACAAACTCGGCATCAGGGCATCATCAACCCGAGAGTTGATTTTTGAAGACTGCAAAATTCCAGCCGAAAACCTGGTCTCAAGAGAAGGTGCGGGGTTTATCGTGGCATTGAAGACGCTTGATAGAGCACGGCCGGTTGTAGGAGCACAGGCAGTTGGTCTTGCCCAGGGAGCTATGGAAGAAGCCATTAAATTTTCAAAAGTTCGCCAGCAATTTGGTTCAACAATTTCGTCTTTCCAGGCTATTCAGCATATGCTCGCTGATATGGCCATAGGAATAGAAGCGTCAAGAGCCCTCGTTTACGCAACAGCCAGATACATTGATGGTGTCGGTAAAGACTACTCTGGCGCATCAGCTATCGCTAAGGTATTTCCGACAGATATGGCTATGAAGGTCACCGTCGACGCACTGCAGGTCCTCGGTGGATCTGGATACATGAAAGAATATCCAGTTGAGAAGATGATGAGGGATGCCAAAATCTTGCAGATATATGAAGGGACAAATCAGATCCAGCGAAGCATCATAGCTAACGAACTGTTAAAAAAATACTGATGACGAGAATTATAGTCTGCTGTATAAAACAGGTTCCCGGAACTACGGAAATAAAGATAGACCCGACCACAAACACCCTGGTTCGCGAAGGCGTCGAATCCATAATTAACCCGCTGGACACCTATGCACTGGAAGAAGCGGTCAGGATCAAGGAGAGGACAGCGAATGATAAACTTCTGGGTAGGGATGACTTTAAAGTCTTTGCGATCAGCATGGGACCACCTCAGGCAGAAAAGGCTCTACGTGAAAGCATATCGCTGGGAGCTGATGAGGCAGTGCTCATAAGCGATAGGAAATTTGCTGGAGCCGATACTCTTGCAACATCCAGGACGCTTGCAGGCGCGATAAGAAAAATCGAACATGACTTTGGAAAGATATTCATTATCATTTGCGGGAAACAGACATTCGATGGAGATACGGGCCAGGTAGGCCCCGAGACTGCGCACTTCCTAAACTATCCTTTTCTGGGATATGTCTCAAACATAAAAGAGATAACACCAAAGAAAATGACTGCCTCCCGTACAATGGACGACGAGACTCAAACATTTGAGCTACCGTTACCAGCTGTAATCTCCGTTTCAAAGGAGATAAATACGCCAAGAATTCCCTCACTTAAGGCAAGCATCAGATCCAGGGCAGCGCAGGTATTCAACTATTCCCTTAATGATATCGGACTGGACGAAAACGATGTGGGTTTACAGGGTTCCGCAACTCAGGTGATAAAAATATTCACCCCGAAGCGAGAACGACTGGCGGTTATTTTTTCTGGGGAGCTTGAGGAACAGATCGATCAACTATTCAAACACCTGAAAGACGACGAGGTGATCTGATGGAAATAAAAGTAAGTTTTGATAGATGCACAGGGTGCAGAAAATGCAAAAATGTCTGCCTATATGATGCTATTGAAATAGTTGATAACAAGGTAGTAATTAATGATAATTGTGTTTTTTGCGGCGCCTGCATCAACGAATGCGAATTTAAAGCCATCGAGATAATTGGTAAGATAGAAGAGACAAGAGACTTCGGTGATCATAAGAATATCTGGGTCTTCATCGAACAAAGAGATGGCCGGGCGCACAGGGTATCTCTTGAACTGCTCACGCATGGAAGATCGCTGGCAAATCAGAGCAATCAAAAAATCTGCGGATTGGTTATTTCAGAAGATCCTGAGACTCTGATCAAGGAACTAGCTCCGTTTGGTATAGACGAACTATATGTTGCGAGATCATCTGTTCTTAAAGAAAATCTCGATGAACCTTATGCGAAAATTATTGTACAGGCAATATCCAGGTACAAACCGTCTGTTTTTCTCGCAGGAGCAACCGCATTTGGAAGATCTGTAATTCCAAAAGTTGCTGCAGCACTCGGAGCAGGCCTGACAGCCGACTGTACTGAACTTAAAATCAGCAATGATGGCCTGCTTGAACAGACCAGGCCCACCTTCGGCGGAAACATAATGGCAACCATCATAACCAGGAACTCAAGACCCCAGATGGCAACAGTTCGCCCAAGGACATACGAAGCCATCCCATCAGACAGCAGAGAGCCCGACATAATTAACATCAGCGTAAAGGACGACCTGCTGACTTCAAGAATTAAACTTATTCAATCAACCAAACACCATGAAGAGGACATCAACATCGAGGACTACGAAGTCCTGGTAGCAGGTGGAAGGGGAATTGGATGTGCCGAAAACTTTGGTTTATTACAAGAACTTGCGAAAGCTCTTGGCGGCGCAGTTGCTGCTTCACGGGCTGTCGTTGATGCCGGATGGGTTTCCTATCCACATCAGGTCGGCCAAACCGGTAAGACGGTCAAACCAAAGCTATATATCGCATGCGGAATATCCGGGGCAATTCAACACCTCGCCGGAATGCAAACCTCAGACACGATAATCGCCATAAACAAAGACCATGACGCCCCAATCTTCAAGATTGCAACTTACGGCATAGTTGGAGATGTCATCGATGTTATCCCCAGAATGCTAAAAAAGCTGAAAGGTTCCGACTAATCTTACTCTATCTCCCTGAACATGCTTTTCGGGGCTCCACATATCGGACAATTATCAGGAGCTTCGTTTTCTACTGTATTTCCGCATACCTGGCATACATAATATTTTACATCGGGGTTATTCCCTAAATTAGCCAAAGCTTTCTTATAAAGCTCGGCATGTATTCTTTCTACTTTGTTTGCAAAATCAAAGCTCTTGAATGCTCTCTGGTCATTTTCATTCCTTGCATCTTCAATCATTTGAGGATACATCTTTGAAAATTCATGAGTTTCTCCGTTTATGGCTTCATTCAGGTTTTCCCTCGTTGACTTAATGCCGTTCATCACCCGAAGATGCGCATGAGCATGAACCGTTTCTGCATCTGCTGCTGCCCTGAAAAGCCTGGCTGCCTGAGGAAAGTTTTCCTCATCTGCCTTTTTTGCAAAAGCCAAATATTTTCTATTAGCCTGGCTCTCACCGGCAAAGGCTGCTTTCAGATTATCCAGTGTCTTTCCTTCTGACATGTTATCCTCCTTTTATATATGATAATTATTCTAATTATTATTTTAATAATTTCAATAATGGAAAAATAGATACTTCCGAAAAATCAAGGAAAAATCAAGGATGGTTGACACATATAATTTAATGTGTTATTTTAATGGAATCGATAACAATAAATAGCTGGGAATTTAAGCTGTAAATTAGAGTCGTATCTGTGTTTTTTTAAAAATATATGGTATCGATGCTAGAAAAATCAAAAAAAACAAGCTTTAAGAAGATAACAATAAAAGAAATAGCAAAATTAGCCGGGGTTTCTAGGACCACGGTATCAAGAGTTCTGTCAGGTGGTAATCTTGTAAGTAAAAATACAAGAGACAGGATTTTGGAGATTATTAAGGAAAGGGAATATAAACCAAGCATCATAGCTCAAAGTTTGAGAACTAATAGAACTAGAACGATAGGGTTAGTTTTGGCGGATATTGAAAATCCATTTTACTCCAGAGTAGCTAAAGGAGTCATTGATGCAGCGGAAGCAAAGAATTACAACGTAATATTATGCAACTCTAATAATGACATAAAGTCGGAAGAGAGAGATATAAGAACATTGATAGATAGAGGAGTAGATGGTCTTCTTCTTACAACGGTTGAATTAAAAATGAAAACAATTGAGAATCTAAGAGATAAAGGGATCCCCTTTTTATTGATAGACTGCAAACTAGATACTCCAAGTGTAAATTATGTTGTTAATGATGACTATTATGGTGCAGAGTTAGCTACGGAGTATCTGATTGAGCTCGGTCATAAGAAAATATTTTTTCTTGGTAATAGAAAGTTACTTAGTTTGAGAGAGAGATTTAGGGGATTTAAGGATACACTCAAATCTCACGAGATTGAAGGTGGTAACAACTTTCTACCAAAAAAATTTATTAATATGGATGGCACTTATGATATAGCTAGCATAATTAAATATTTATTGAATGGACAAGAAAATATTACGGCTATATTTGGAGGGAATGATTATCTGGCTATTAAATCAATTGAAGCAATTACTGATAACGGTTTTAAAGTACCTGATGATATTTCTGTTATTGGCTATGATAATATCACAATCTCATCCATGATCAAGGTGCCCCTTACCACAATCAGGCAGCCGAAATATTTGCTTGGCAAGTTAGCCACAGAGCAGTTATTAGGGATATTGGAAAATAGGTCTGATAAAGAAGTAAGAAGAGTTATTTTAAGGCCGGAGTTAGTCATCAGGCAATCCTGTAGGAGAATTGGAAATTACAAATGATAGAGGAAAGGAGGTGCAAACGAGCTGATTGTTGAAATAAGAGATTTTAGGGGGGGTGATAACAAGAAAAAAAGAAACCAATTTAATAGAAGGGAGATTTGTTTACCTTTTAGATGTACAGTAAGTTGGCCAAAAGCAAACAAATCTCGTACGTGATTTTATTAAAATCTGTTTTAAAAGTAAAATAGGAAAGGATATAAAAATGAAAAAATCGTTATTATGGTTAGTGACAGTGGTGTTAGGCATATCCATGATAGCATCTTTATCGCTTGCGGGTTGCAAACCAGCAGGAGAAGTTGCAGCAACCACTGAAGCCGCCACAACTGAAGCAGCAACCACTGAAGCTGAAACCACAACTGAAACCACAAAGCAATTCACCATATTATATGTACCAGGAATCGAAGATCCTTTCATGAGAATGTTGGGAAAGGGCGCTAAGGCGAAGGCAGAAGAACTTGGTGTAAAATTTTTGGAATCAGAATATGCAAAATCATGGGGCCCGGAAGTACAGGTTCCAATTCTTGAAGCAGCTACAGCAGCAGGTGGCATAGATCTTATTATTTGTGTTCCAACTTCCACAGATGCACTTATTGCACCTCTTAAAAAACTATATGACCAGAACATTGCAATCATTACAGCAGATTGCTTTCTAGGCGATGGTGATTATTCAAAAGAGAGCAATTACTCATTCCCGCTTGCCTATGTTGGAACAGACAATAAATTAGGCGGAGTGACTGTTGCTGAAAAAATGGCAGCGATGCTGGATGAAAAAGGGAAAGTCCTTATCCAGAACACCAATCCTGATACATCATCTGTTGTTGCTAGAGGCAAGGGTTTTGCTGAGGGAATAGCTAAATACCCGAATATGACTCTTGTGGGTGAAGAATGGTGTCTTGATGTCCAGCAGACGGCACAGGAGCAAACAACGGCAGTACTCCAGAAAACCCCGGATCTCGCAGGTGTCTTTGGAGTAAACCTGTTCAGCGCTCAGGGCGCATATCAGGCTGTTGTGAATGCTGGTCTTACCGGTGCTGTTAAGATCGCATCATGGGATGCGACTCCGGATCTGATCAATGCACTAAAAGAGGGCAAGGTTGATCTGGTACTCGCACAAAAACCATTTGAAGTCGGTCAACTTTCAGTTGAGGCGGGCTATAACTACCTGAAAGATGGAACAGAGCCTGAGAAAAGGATCGTACCAGGATTTGAATTCTTTACAAAAGATAATGTCGAAGATCCTGACATGCAGCAGTTCATTTATAAATAAATAGCGAGCCGTATTTGTAGTAATATATATCTAACTTAAAAATACAGAGGGTTAATATTTTTAACCCTCTGTATTAAATTTATACAAGGCATAAGGATCAATTGAATATCAATAAAAATTCAACATTAAGTATGAGAAAAAGCCCTTTAAGTATATTTGCAAGAAACTGGGCGCTATTCTTCGTTTTAGTGTTAATTTTAATATTCAGTTTTACTGGAACAAACTTTTTCAGATTGGCAAATTTTCAGAATATATTTCATCTTTCCACAATCTATCTACTTCTCTCGGCAGCAGAGACATTTGTAATAATCACTGGGGGCATTGACCTATCTGTTGGATTTGTGATGGGATTATCTTCAGTTCTGTCTGCAACTATAATGCGGGAACTGCATGCTGCTAATTTTCCCCCAGCGTTGAGCATTTCAATTGGCAGCGTCGCTGCACTTATTGTATGCATTATTCCGGGATTTATCAATGGAGTACTGACAACAAAGTATAGAGTCCCGCCTTTTATTGCGACCCTTGGTATGGGTGGAATAGTCAACGGCATAACTCTTGTAATGTGTCAAGGATTTCCTGTGTCATTTTTGCCTCCATATCTTACTGAAATAGGGAATGGCTATCTGATTTACGTACTTCCTGGCAAAGCCATCAGTTTTTTCAACAGGCCTGGAGGAATTGCTGGGGAAGAGTTAAAAGAACTCATCAGGATAATTCCAAACTCACTCATGTTTAATTTTGTTATTCTTTTTATTTTATGGCATTTATTAAAAAATACAAAATTTGGACAGCACACATATGCAATTGGTGGCAGCATGGATGCTGCAGTCAGAGCTGGAATCAATAAAAACAGGCATCTCATAATTATATATGCTTTATCTACATTTTTAGCAGGGCTTGCGGGTGTTTTTAACGTGTTCCAGACAGGTACTGGAAATTATACGCTATCTACTTCAATGTATGAACTATTAGCAATTGCAGGTGTTGTAATAGGAGGGGCGAGCCTTATGGGTGGCAAGGGCAGAATAGGTGGGTCTATAATCGGTGTGATTCTCATAAGTATTATTGCAAATGGGCTTCATTTATCAGGTGTGGATCCATTTTTCAGATTTATTGCAGTTGGGCTGATCCTGACAGTTGCTGTAGTCATTGACCAATCATTTCCAGATTTGTTATAGAGAGGAAGTATTTAATGGGAAATATTACAACTAGAAAAAATGGCATACATGGAATCCTTTTACAATTGGGAAATAGATGGGCAATTATTTTCCTTCTCTTAGGAGCAATACTATTCAGTATTATTTCACCAGGATTCTTTTCTTTTAATGGTATTCAAGTAATTCTAATTAATAGCCCATTTATTCTTCTTCTCGGATTAGCAGAGACATTTGTCATAATCACAGGCGGCATTGATCTTTCTGTTGGCTTTATAATGGGCTTTGCAAGCGTAGTATCGGCAAAATTGATTGCCACATTCGTTGGATTGGGCATGAACGATTTATTAAGTATAATTATTGGTATAGTTATAACCCTGGGCATAGGGATGATACCAGGATTTGTAAATGGAATACTCGTAGCCCGACTCAAAGTACCGCCATTTATTGCTACATTTTCCATGCTTGGCATAACCCATGGTATTTCTGAACTAATAATAGAAGGTTCATATATAAAAAATTTGCCTGCACTTGCAGGTGAAATTGGAAACGGGAGTTTTATTAACATAGCTCCAGGCAAGACTGTATCTTTTTTTATCAAACCCATACTGCAAAGGGGAGAACAACTGATTGAGATACTTCCCACTGTGTTTGTAATCCCATTTATATTTGTAATAATTTTTGCATTCATATTAAGAAGCACTAAATTTGGACAGCATACCTATGCAATCGGCGGAAATGTTGATGCTGCAATCAGGGCTGGTATCAATGTAAAGACTCACATAACAAAAATCTACATGCTGTCATCTCTTTTTGCTACAATTGCGGGAATATTATATGCGCTTAGATATATAACTGGAAAGGCAGATGCTGGTACAGCGTTTTTGCTTGATGGTATTGTTGCAGTTGTAATTGGAGGTGCAAGCCTTTATGGCGGTATTGGTTCAGTATGGAAAACTGTGATAGGGTGTCTTATTATATTAGTACTGGAAAATGGACTGCGCATGTTGGGTTTCCCGACTTACTATAAATATATAGTTGTAGGTGTAGTTTTAATTTTTGCAGTATTGGTTGATCAATTTTTCCCTGAATTAGTTCATAAGGAGGGCTAAGGGAATGGAATACTTGCTTGAAGTAAAGAATTTGACTAAGAGATTCGGCGGGCTTGTAGCAGTAAATAACGTGAGTATGGAAGTTAAAGAGGGAGAGGTTGTCGGACTTTTGGGTGATAATGGAGCCGGAAAATCCACTCTTATAAAAATGATTTCCGGAGTTTATCGTCCTGATGAAGGTAAGATTTTTTTTATGGGGAAAGAAGTAATAATCGACAGCCCAATAAAAGCTCTTTCAATCAATATTGAAACACTTTATCAGGATCTAGCGCTGGCTGAGAATCTCAATGTATATTCTAATATATTTCTTGGGCGTGAGAAATTAAAAAAAATACTCAAATTCATAAATGTCCTGGATCACGATTATATGCATAAGGAAGCAAAAAAAGTATTGGACAGACTAGAAATGGAAATTCCATCATTGAGGAATAGGATTAGTGTATTGTCGGGTGGCCAGAGACAGGCAGTAGCAATCTCTCGCTCCATATATTGGGATGCCAAGTTACTAATATTGGATGAACCCACTGCGGCATTGGGCGTTGCAGAGCAGAAAAAAGTTCTAGATCTTATAAGATTATTAAGATCACATGGTCTTGGAATAATTATAATCAGCCATCAGCTCTATGATGTGTTTTCAGTTGCTGACAGACTGGTGATATTGCGCAGGGGAGAAAAAGTTGGAGAGAGAAACATTAAGGAGACAAATCCAGATGAGATAGTCAGTCTTATAGTCGGAGCAGAAAAGGTTGCAATGTGATTAACCAGAATTTTCGTAAAAGTCTGCTCAAAGTGCTAACAAAAAGATTGGTGGAGATAGGCGGATTCGAACCGCCGACCTCCTGCTTGCAAAGCAGGCGCTCTACCAGCTGAGCCATACCCCCACTCAAGGAATATAGATTTTAGCAAAAAATAGTCCCAGAAAAAAGTAATAAAGATATTTTTAAAAGTCTAAAAAATTACTTTTTGTTGAAATTGGGAAGTAAAATTAGCGGCTTCTTCTACTATCGCCAAACCTTCTTTTACCTGGTCGGTAACCACCACGCTCGTCACTGTTCCTGAATCTGAAGCTTGATTCAACTCTCGGTTTAGCCTCGCTAACCTTAATGTTTCTTTCGTTAAAAAGAAACCCGTTAAACTTCTCGATGGCTGCTCTCGCTTCATCATCATTCTCCATCTCGACGAAGCCAAACCCCTTGCTCTTCGCAGTGAATTTATCCGTAATTACACTTGCAGAAGTAACCTTTCCAGCCTGCGAGAAAAGTTCCTCCAAATCCTTGTCGGCCGTAGAATAAGACAGGCTTCCTACATAAAGTTTAATAGCTATTTAAGTCTCCTTTCGATGGGCAATATCGGGGCCGGTTCCCTAGTTCACCTTGAACGTAGATAGTATAACACTATTTATTGCAAATAAAATTATTTTTCAAGAACTGTATTTTGGCTGCTGTCAGCTATTGATTCAGCTATATTGTCTTTTTTGATTGGCCAAAAATAAGCTGTGAGTACAAATCCAAGATATACTACATAAAATACTGTTTCTGACATTGATGGATTGGCATTATATCCAAAAAGGTCCTTAAAGATTCCGCCCACAACACCTTTTTCATTAAGCAGGAAATTTAAATCGTAAACATTTTCAATTATTGATGGTACCAATCCTGCTTCGTTTAACTCGTGAGTTCCGTAACCAAACAGACCAGCAGCTATGATGATCAAAAATATCCCCGTTATAGTAAAAAAAAGCTTTATGTTTATTCCCTTTCCTCCTCTATAAACTAGGTATCCAATCGCAACAGCTATAACTAAACCTACTAGTGCCGGTAGCAAACTGATCAATTGATCACGGACTGTGGCTAATAAGAAAAGAACTGTTTCTGCTCCCTCTCTTAATACTATGAAAAATGATAAAAGTACAAGTGAAACACCACTCCCAGTCGTTGTCGCAAGATTTAACCTTTCTTCAATATCTCTCCTTAAATGAATTGACTGCTTCTTCATCCAGAAGATCATATAGGTTAGAACAACAACAGCGAAATATGAAGTAACCCCCTCAAAAATCTGCTCAGCCCTTCCCTCAAAGCTGGCTGCGGTTAAAAATACGCCCACACCTATTCCCAGACTTGCTACAATAGCAATAATTACTCCACGCCATATATGCTTGAAAAGGTACCTTTTGTTAACCCTTATCAGATATGCCAGAACAATTCCGACGACAAGCGATGCTTCCAGCCCCTCCCTAAGTGTTATTACAAAACTAGAAATCATCTTTATTCCTTTCAATAGTTACGATAATGAAAATCATTTTCATTTATTTTATAAAAAAATTATTTGCAGTCTTTACAGATCCCAAAAATCTCCAGTCTATGGCTGACAATGTTAAAACTATGTTCATTGGTTATTCTATTTTGCAACTTTTCTATCCCATCATTCTCAAACTCTATAACACTGCCACATACCTGGCATATTAAGTGATCATGATGACCTTTTGAAATAATTGGTTCATACGCTGATACCTTCTTTGAGAAATTCCTTTCCTTTGCAAGTCCAAAAGAAACCAATTTGTCGCAGTCAATTCCAAGAAGCGGAAATGGAAGTCGCCCTATTATGATGTCCAAGGCCTCTGTGACAAATCTCTGGCTCCTTCCCATAAACGACTCACATTCCACTTGATATGTTGCTATATCAACTGCATCTAAGCTGTTTATGTACTCACCTCTTAGGCTATCTCCACAATGTGCCACCACATCCATCTCTAAAAAGCCAGGAGCCTCATCATCCCATTCAGCAAATGTGTGCACTGGTATCTTGTGCTTTAGTAGTGTTCCCGGCCTCGTTGCCGATTTACCTTTGCCAAATACCTGCTGACGGATGGGCCTAAGGAGCCTGTCCACGGTGGCGCTGCTAATTTTGCGAAGAAGTCCTCGCTGTTCGCCGGTTACCCTCAATTCACCTTTTTCCTCCAGCACCTGCAAAAGCTCCGGAAGAAATGGTTGGATGCGTTTAGCACACAAAAAATTACTCACCACCCATAGCTCCTTTAGCAGTTCAATAATTTTAAAGTATTGTGATGGTTTATTTCTTTTCCTATTCTTCTTTAATTGTGCATTTGTTCTAAGCAGAAGTGCACCGAAATCTCTGTTGTAGCCGGTGTTCTTTACGAGCTCATCTAAGATCTTTGACCTGTCTTTCTTGGAAGCTCTCCTGTACTGTTTTATTAGAACGTTGATGTATGCATATCTTTCCTTTATGTTCATCTACTCCTCTTTTTGGGAAGCAATGTTGAGCTAGATTTTAGGTGATGCAAATCACTTTCTTGACATTTACACACACTTCATTTATTATTACAGCGTTGTCTGACATCGCTGGCATATTTTATAAAAATGAAGTTAGACTAAAAAATGAAAAGATATACTTTAAAAGATATTGCCATTCTCACAGGAGTTACTCCCAAAACAGTTTCCAGGGTTGTAAATAACGAGAAATATGTTAAGAAAGAAACCAGGGAGAAAATTCTAAAAATTTTAAAAGAATATGACTATCAGCCAAATATTCCTGCAAGAAGCCTTGTTGTAAATAGAACAAAAACAATAGGATTAATAGTTCCTAACTTAGAAAATCCATTTTATTCAAGATTATCAAG